>OLGF01001591.1_pt1 | contig 23695 bp, 17 predicted proteins | sample 1604971 | NCBI WGS metagenome assembly OLGF01 (sample SAMEA3888902, study PRJEB22519) | human gut metagenome | biome: human gut; feature: human-associated habitat; material: faeces | place: Denmark | collected 2011 | reverse complement strand
TGATTGTTGATGCCAAATATGAGAAGGTGGAGATTCGTGACAATGGAATCGCCGTCGTAACAGGCATTACGGGAAAGACACAGACAATCAAACTTTTAAAGGTAAAAGAGTAAAAAGGTAAAAGAGTAAAAGGGATTTTTGCTTTTTACTCAATTTGACGGCGAGGACTTGAAAATGACCCAAGAAGGATTTCCTTATACACCACTTGTGATAAAAACGTATAAAAGAAGTAGGTGGTTATGACAAAAACAGACCGATGTGAACGAGAGTTCATGTCGGTCTGTTTTTACGTTATAACTATTTTAAGAAATTGCAAGAGATGTTTGTGATTCAGGAAAATTCTCTGTCAACTGTAGATACATATTGACTTCCTTTTCTGATATACAATCATGGAATGGAAGTTTCTGAATATCACCAAAACTTGATAACTTAACTTTGATATTATGGTTATCCAGTAATGGTTTCAAGAACTTAGTTTCAAACGTGTCTTTGCCAAGTTGTTGGGCTTGAGAAATACGAAGTCTGACACTATCTTCTTGATTTTTATCCTTGCAACACTTACAGGCTGTAATAAAGTGAACTTTTATTTCACTTAAGTTGTAATCCTTGCATAGTGATAGCCAAGCATGCATTTTGATAAACGACATTGTAATCTGATGGAAAGCACCTGTGATTTTTTGAACATCAAAGCCCGATTTTAATTCTGCAAACACAAGGTGTTCCTTCTTAGAATTGTCATTTAGAAAAGCGATACCATCACAATCTTTATCGTCCAATTTAGAAGACATCTTGGAAGTAGTGTCTTTTACCCCTTTAACCAAGCTCTGGTCAAATCCCAAAAACTTACCATCGGCTGTCACTTCCAAATGGGTCATTGTAGCACTTTGTCCATGTTCTTCAACGACCCATTTGTTATTATATTCATGAGCATGCCCATTACTTATGGCTTTATCGAATATTGTTGTAAATGTTTTACTCAGTGACATCTTGTAAATAATCTCCCAAAATATCTTGATAATTCATGTTGTCCAAAATCGCATCTCTAAATGCAGCAAATGGAATACCATTACTTATGTCTTGCTTTACAGCAATTGACGTGTTATCAGCTTGCTTTCGCAACAAATAAGCGCCTATAATAGACTCATCTATTGACATATCCTCAACAATATTCACTTTCTCTGAAAGAGTTCTAAGCTTATCTGGATCATCCGTAGTCTTTTTTGCTTTTGCAAACATTATCAACTCGTTCAATCTCCTTAGGAAATAATCACTATGAGTAGTTATTTGCATTATAGCCCCATTATGACTAAGAGCACCGATAATATCAGCCATCATACGTTGCTTGAGTGGATGAAGATGAGCTTCAGGTTCTTCCACTAAGATTGCACATCTGCTAACATCCTGTTTCTTTGCCAAAATTTGCAGTGGAGCTATTTCACGAATAGAAGCTGCTGCTGCAGACACAGGCATTGAAGCGTCATTTGTAGTATAAATGTAAGTTGTTTCTTCTTTGTCTACTTCTCCTTCCAAAATCGTTCTAAACAACTTCAAGACTATTTCTGATGCTGTATCAGGTCTTGGTTTTATACGATTGAGTCCAGCCATATCGTTAAGGAACTCTGAATACATACCTGTAGTAGGTATGATTTGTTCTGTCAAGATAGGACCACGTGATGGTGGCAAAACGAATGTACTATCCAACATTTGGTAATTGCCAAAGATGTAATCAATCAATACAAAACGCAACAGGAAAGCAAATGGAGACTCATCAAATTGTGTTTTTTCCTGAATTCTGAATCTCAGATTTCCCAGAGACAATATTGTATAAATCTCCTCTTTATCAACTAAACCTGTTAGCTCCTTTTTATAGGTAAAAGCCATTGTATCAGGAACACTTTCAGGAAGTGTTATCTCTATCTGACCAGAAATTCCATCATATCCCAGCATATAGCGGAGATAAAGAATAGCATCCTTTGCCATCCATGCTTCCAAATCCTGTTTTTTTATTTCCAGAGCAGTACCAGCATCTTTAAAATCCTTAGATAGAACATTAAAATCTATATTGTTATCTACAAAGAAATGATTAAGTCTGCTGGTATTAATCAACAATTCGAAAAAGTAATGGCACAATAAAGCCAAGTAACTTTTACCCAACCCTGATTCTCCAGAAAACACCATAAGAGGAGATACCAGGATTTCAGAATCCCGGATTCTTCCCAATTGGTCTATTCTAACCTTAATACATTTCATATTTTCCCATTTTTATAAGCAAAATATTGCTTTGATTAAACTTTTTTGGGCGTAAAATTACAAAAATCGTGGCAAATTTACGAATTTATATTATTAATAATATATAAACCGACAATATTTACCAATTAAAACGCTATATTTATGCACGTTTATACATAAAATGAGCAACTAGCATACATTTATTCCATGTTTTTCTATTTCATAGAAAGTGCATATTCCCCTATCTTTTCAAGAAGGATTTTGGGGTTCAAATAAGCTTTTTTATACTTAACCGTTAGATGCAGATGCTCGCCTATAGCACGTCCTGTGGAGCCTGATCTACCAATAATGGTGCCGGCAAAAACAAGAATATGCCAGAGCGAGCGTCGTAGAGGAATAAAGCGTGCAATGCTCAGAAATGGGTTTTGTACGCCTTTTTTGTTTCATTATGTTTTTTTATATCCCAATAGTTTGCTAATTCGCTGAAAATTATGTATATTTGCAAATTAAGGGAGAAAAACATCCCCGAAAGAGATAGACAGTTTAGGGTAAATATAAAAGAAAGGAGAACGAGATATGGCAAAGAAGAGACCAAAGGTAGCACTGGTTTATGATTTCGACGGCACACTGTCGCCGGGCAATATGCAGGAGTTTGGATTCATACAGGCTACAGGCAAGACAAAAGACGAGTTCTGGGAGAAAAACAGAAAGTTTGCAGAGGGTAAGGATGCCAATGGCATTTTGACCTATATGTATCTGATGCTCGACGAAGCCAAGAAGAACAATATTTCGCTCACCCGGGAATCTTTTCAGAAATTCGGCAAGGATGTAGAACTGTTCCGCGGCGTAAAACAATGGTTTTCGCTCGTGAATGAATATGGCAACAGTATCGGACTGGACGTAAAGCACTACATCAACTCCTCGGGACTGAAGGAAATGATAGAGGGTACACCTATCGCCCACGAATTTGAGAACATCTACGCCTGCTCCTTTCTCTACAACAAGGAGGGAATCGCCTACTGGCCAGCCGTAGCCGTAGACTATACTACCAAAACGCAATTCCTCTTCAAAATCAACAAAGGTATCAAACAGGTGAGCGACAACAGAAGAGTGAACCAGTATATCCCCGACGAAAAGCGCCCTATCCCTTTCCCCCGAATGATATACTTCGGAGATGGAGAAACCGATGTGCCTTGCATGAAGATGGTAAAGGAACATGGCGGTCACTCGATTGCTGTATATGATAACGAGGATAAACAGAAAACAGCCTGCCAGCTTGTCAAGGAGGGACGAGTAAACTTCATGTGCTCTGCCAACTACAGCAAAGGAAGCGTGATGAATATCATCGTAAAGAGAATATTGGATAAAATCAAAGCCGATTTTGAATTCGACCGTCTGATAGAGCTGAACCAGAAGAAGGCATGGAAGTGATTTAAAGGTAAAAAAGTAAAAAGGTAAAAAAGTAAAAGGGTAAAAAGGTAAAAGGGTAAAAAAGTAAAAGGGGAAAAAGGTAAAAAAGTAAAAGGGGAAAAAGGTAAAAGGGTAAAAGGGTAAAAAGGTAAAAGGGTAAAAAGGGCAAAAAGTAAAAGGATAAAGGGACTCTTTTGTGAATTCCTTGAAACTTTTCTTGGTTTTATCGAGGATTATGCTTAATTTTGCACACAGAAATAATAATATCAAATCATATTAATGGGAAGAAATAAATACTCAGCAGGAGAAATCAAAGAAATCGGCAAGTTGCTGCGACTCAAGAACGCAGGCAACCGTTTACAACAGAAAATGATACGCCACGACCTTCGCGTGGATTATGAATTCAATATCTCTGACTTCAATGAGCCTGGCAAGGCTTTCGGCGAGGAGGAACTGCAGGATGCCATCAAGCGTGGAGCTATCCAGATCCTCGACGATGCCACCATCGAGGCTATGAAGGCAAAACGTGCAAGAGACAAGGCTCGCGACGAGGCTGAGAGACAGAAGGAAGCTGTAGCCAGCGGTGAACAGACCGACTGGCAGGAGGCTATGAAGCAGTGGAATGAGTATTATGAAAAGTAAAAAGGTAAAAAGGTAAAAAAGTAAAAAGGTAAAAAAGTAAAAAGGTAAAAAGAACATACTGATTACGACATATACCGATTACAACATATACCGATTAATAAAATATACTGATTATAAATTATTATGGCTAAAGTATTGATAAAGACATCAGAGGGCAACATCAAGGTTCGCCTCTACGACGAGACACCTCAGCATCGTGACAACTTCATCAAGTTGGCAAAGGAGGGATATTTCGATGGCACACTCTTCCACCGTGTCATCAAGGATTTTATGATCCAGGGCGGTGACCCAGAGAGCAAGGGCGCTCCTAAAGGCAAAATGCTGGGCACGGGCGGACCTGATTACACCATCCCTGCCGAGTTCGTTTATCCACAACTTTTCCACAAGCGTGGTGCCTTGAGCGCTGCACGCCTTGGCGACGAGGTGAACCCTAACCGTGAGAGCAGCGGCAGCCAGTTTTATATTGTATGGGGAAAGACCTACAAGCAGAACGAACTGAAACAGATGGAGAAGCAGATGGGCATGCAGATGGAGCAGAATATCTTCAACCAGCTTGCCAAGGAGCATCATGATGAAATTATGAACTTCCGCCGCAACCGCGACCGCGATGGCTTAATGAAACTACAGGATAAACTGGTGGATGAAACCAAGAAGCGCTGCAAGGAGAAGGGATACCCAAAGTTTACCGAGGAGCAGCAGAAGGCTTACACTGAAGTAGGCGGAACCCCATTCCTCGATAACCAATATACCGTATTTGGAGAGGTGGAAGAAGGCCTTGATGTCGTGGAGAAAATCCAGAACTGTGAAACCATGCGTGGTGATAGACCTAAGGAGGATATCAGCATGGATATCTCCGTTATAGAAGAATAAAAGGCATTTCTCGCAGTTCTTTCTACAAAACTGCGAGAAATCTTTATTCTGTATCTACAACTATTCATCCGTATTAAACAAAAACAAACAAATCAAAATGAAAAAGATTCATGGAAAAATGATGAAGGGCACCACGGCCAAGAGCCTGATGATGCTCCTGGCTTTGGCAGGTTCTAACTACTGCCATGCTCAGCAAGCCACTATCGTGGTAAGCAATCCTACTTCCGCATCACGCACAGAGCTTATCTCCCTCAGCATGAACGAGGTGAAGGCGAAACTGGGCAATGCTGCCCCTAAAAAGGGAGAGGCTTACATCGTGAAGAACAAACGAGGACAGCAGATTGGCTCGCAGATTACCCACGATGGTCTTCTGCTCATTGATGCAAGCGTACGTCCTCACGGATCCACCACTTACTACGTATCCATCGGCAAGCCTTACCAGCAGAAGACTTGGACCACCGGTGCTCTCTATAAGATAAGAAAAGACGATATCGCATGGGAGAACGACAGATGCGCCTACCGCGTATATGGCCCTACCCTGCAGAAGACCGGCGAGCGTTCCTTCGGTACCGACATCTGGGTGAAGAATACTCCGGATACCGTGGTTTACGAGCGATACATCAAGGATATGAACGGAAATATCAAGGGCGATAAGATTGATGCCAAGGTGAGAGCCTTGCAGAAGCAGCAGAAGGCTGAGAAGAACGCAGCAAAGGCTGCTGCTCTTGCCAAGCAAATCAAGGCTCTTCAGACAGAATCACGAGAGACGGATATCCTCACCTCCTTCCATCTCGACCATGGCAACGGATTGGATCCTTATCGTGTGGGCGCTACCCTGGGATTGGGTGCACCAAGCCTCATGGTGGGCAAGAACCAGGTTCTGCCTTACTGCTACAAGGATTACAGGATATTGGATAACGGTCCGCTCCGCTTCACCGTAGAACTGACTTACAACCCATCTGCCGTAGGCGATATGAAGAACGTGGTGGAGCACCGCATCATCTCGCTCGACAAGGGCAGCAACTTCAACCGGATGACCGTATGGTACGACGGCTTGACCACTCCTACCGATTTCGCCACCGGTTTCCCTATCCACGAGGAGGATACCGAGAGCAAGACCTTCGCCAAGGATTACGTAAGCTATGCTGACCCTACGGACAATATCGAGGTAAACCATTCTCAAGTATATGTGGGAGTTCTCTTTCCGGAAGGCATCGACCATACCTACTATCAGCTCTTCGACAAGAAGCACGATGGTGCTACCGGTCATGCCCTCGGCTTGAAGCGTGGCTTGAAGAATGGGGAGAAATACAGCTACTACTTCGGTGCAGCATGGAGTAAATATGATGTAAGAAGCTATGCCGAATGGCAAATCCGCATCAAGGATTATCTGGATGCATTGAAGAATCCGCTCCTTATTGAGGTGAAATAGGAAATATATTAAACCGCAAAAGCGATAAGCCAAGATATAAAAATCGAAACAAAAAGCCGCCCTCATATCATTAGAAGAGGACGGCTTTATTGTTTTTTAAATAAAGATTATATTACTTTGTCATCTCGAAACCTACTTGCATACCATCATAATTGTTGGCGATACTGCCTACGGCGCTCAATGTAGAGCTGCCCTTGAAGGCACTGAGGGCCTTGATGAGATTGAGCAGCTTCTTCTGGTCGAAGAGAAGACTGATGCCATTGGTTGTCTTGGTGGCATAGCCTGAAGCACTCAGCAGGAGGCCCTTCAGCTGGATGGCATGAGTCTTCTCATCAAAGGTATAGGTGCCATTCCATGCCTTGCCGTCAATCTTGGCAGAGAAAGTACCATCAGTATTAAAGGTGAAGTAGGTATTGGAACTGCTGAATCCAAACTTCTTGTAATAACCTTCCAGCTTATTCTCAACCTTGCTGGCAGCAATCTCGCCACCCGCCTTAGCCAGCAGGTTCTCTGAGGTGAAAGCGCACCCTGGCTTGCTGTACTTCCAGGTATGGCAGAGATCTGCCTGCTTGAATGTACCCGAACCGATTACATTGTTCAGGATTCCGTTGATTATACTTCCTGCATTACTGCTTGAGTTGCTGCCATTACCAGCATTGCTACCACCCAGGATAGCGCCCAATACGCCTGCTACGGTTGCTGCAGAATTGACGGTAGCAGAAGTATTATTAGCGGTAGTAGTGGTTGCTGCAGATGCAGCAGCAGAAGAAGTAGTAGGAGCTGCAGATGCTGTAGACGCAGAAGCAGTAGATTTCTTAGCTGTCGTCTTCTTGGAAGAAGTTTTTTTAGTAGTCTTCTTGGTTGACTTCTTAACCGGCATCAACTCAGAATTGGAAGCATTCAGCGCTGCTTCGTTCATAGCGCTAGCATTGCTGCCAGCTGTGCATGCAAGCACAAGGGCAGCGAAAAGAAATACCTTTTTCATTTTTACTTTCTATTTATTTGTTTAAATCTAATTCTCTTATATCATTCGCTTTCTTCACTTTCATATTTCCCATCATAAATGAGGAAAAACTATTATAATAGATGAAAAACAGGAGAAAAGGTTTAATTTGTTGCATAAATGTTTCATAAAACGAATGAAATGTGACGATTTTGTGTCAACGATTGCACATTTTTTTGACATAAATCAAAAAAGAACGAAAAATAGACATATTTTATCAAAAAGTATCCCCGAAAATGAACAGAATATCCTATCTTTGCAACGTTTTAAAAATCACAATAGGTTATGAATGATTTAATTAAGGTAAATTCAGAGAATCAGAATCAGGCAATCGACAGATGCCAGCAGATTCTTAATGAACGCCGCGAGGCGCTTGCCTCTAAGGCAAGAAGAAGAGATTAAGTCTTTTGATTTTTAGCGAACAAGAGACAAGATTCTTCTTAGAAAGAGATTATTTTCAGAATGACATTCGGTTGAGAGATTCTGCTGAATCTATTTTTCCCAACAGGGAGAAAGAATGATTCAGGGAAACAGAACCCCGAAAACTGAAAATGAGAGAGATTTTTCAGAACGACTCTTAAATTTTAAGAGGAACTGAAATTTTTGGGAAAAACAAAAGTTAAAATCCCGTTGTCGTCCATCTTGCATGGTACGTACAACGGGATTTTTTCATTTTCTATCTAATATCCAGATATCCAAATCAGAATTACTTGTTCTTCTCGCCCTTCATGATAACCTCTACATGATTGCCACTCTTCAAGATAACATTCTTGAGGAAGTCGGAAATCTGAGCGCCATCGATTGACTTCACGAGATTCTTATAGTTGCTGTAATTATCAACCTTGTGAAGGTCGAACATACCCAAGGTCTGAATCCAGTAACCGTTGGTCTTCTCATCCACGCCAGCCTGCTTCAAGAGAATCTCCTTTACTTTCTGCAAATCGTCAGCATCAACCTTGGCAATCACCTCGTCCATACCCTTGAAGAAGCATGGGATGGCAACATCTGCCTTCTCTGGATTCAGCTGAGCCATACCGTTGATGGTAATCTGCACCTTGTTGTCTTCGTCAAAGAAAACGCCATAGATGGCACCTGCAGAATAAGCAGCACTCAACTCCTCGCGGATGCTGCGCAGATACTTCATCTCCAGGAGGCGTGCTGCCATATCTGCCAGCACACTGCTCTTCTGGGTATAAGGCATCTTGGCAAACCACATCTCGCGAGCCTGGCTCTGAGGATTCTCCATAGCCTTAGTGAATACATTGCTCACCTTGCCTGTAGCACAAGGCATTGGCTGGTTCTTGATCTTGATCTTCATGCCCTGGTTAGGGAGAGAGGCAATATACTGCTCGATGAGTGGGAGGAGCACCTTCTCATCATAGTTGCCTACAAAGTAGAAAGTGAAATCCTTGGCATTACTGTAGAGCTGATGCCACATTTCGAGACAGGCATCATAATCGATGCTCTGGATGTCGGAAGCCTCAGGAATGCGAGCCAGTTTGCTACCCAGGTAAAGGGTGCTCTGTACTGAGTCCTGATATACAAGCCTAGGGTTATTGCTCTTGTTGGCAAGAACTGTAGTATAGGTATTCTTCATGTTGTCGAATGCCTTCTGATCCTTAGTAACATTGGTCATATTGAGATAAACCAGCTGCATCATCGTCTCAAGATCCTTAGGAGTGGTAGTACCGCTCAAACCGTGACGGAAGGTAGAGAAAGAGAAATCTACACCACATTGCTTGCCGGCAAGTGCCTTCTCCAAATCATTGCTAGAGAATTCGCCCAAACCGCTCAATCCCCATACGGCACTGGCATTCTGCGCATTGATAGGGTCATTCTGATAAGCTGCATAACCGATGTTGGCAGAAGCAGCAAACTGAATCTCATCGTCCTTGAAGTCTGTCTTCTTGATAATTACTTTGGCTCCGTTGGAGAGGGTAAGCTTCTTGAAGCCCAACTGCTTGTTCTCCTCAGTCTTCTTGATTTTGCCTGCCTTAGGTGCCTGAGCCATCAGCGGCTCCTGCTTCACATTGTCCACATAAGCCTCAAGCTTCTCGCTGCGCACCTGCTTCACGATGTCGGCAAGTTCCTGTTCGGTTGGATAAACGGCACCCTCTGCCTCGTGCATGAACACCATGCTTACAAGGTTGGTATCGGTAGTACAGATCAACTGCTTCACGGCACTGTTAACCACATCTACAGAAAGGCGTGGCACTACCATCTTATAGATCTGAGTTTCATCCTCTACAGAAGGAATTGGCTCGTTAGAGATGAAATGGTCAACATACTGAGTGGTAAACTGCTCATTCTTCATCTTGGCACGGTTCTCGTAAGTCTTGTCAACATGACTCATGAATTCGTCCTTGGCACGCTGATATTCAGAAGCCGTAAAGCCGAAATCATGCACGCGCTTAGCTTCGCGCATCAAGGCAGCATATGCCTCCTTCACCTTGCCCGGCTTAGCCACGCCTACCACTGAGAAAGCATTCTTTGTACTGGAAACCAGATAGTTGCCAATATCACTACCTCCCTGCAGGAATGGACAATCTGCCTCACGGGCCATCTCAGAAAAACGAGCATTGAGCATAGAGGTTGCCACATTCTTCAAATAACCCTCAAGCAGATATGGCAAAGTACCTTTCAATGAATCAGGAGTTGTCTCGTTCTTCATCATGATGTTGATGATGTCATACTGCTGCTCCTTGTTCTTATCCACTACGTAGATGGCTGTATCGTTATCAGCTACAGGAACAGGAATCACCTTAGCAGCATCCTTAGGCACCTTAATGCCTGAGAAAAGCTCCTTGATCTTGCCCTCAATATGGTTAACGTCTACATCACCAACAACGATAATAGCCTGATTATCCGGGCGATACCACTTACGATAGTAAGCACGGAGAGTTTCAGGCTTACATCCATCGATAACGCTCATCAAACCGATAGGCAGACGATAGCCATACTTCTCGCCTTGATAGAGTTTAGGGAGAGCACGCTCCAACATGAGCTGCTGACCTACCATACGCATGCGATACTCGTTGTGAACCACATCGCGCTCATCCTCGATGGCCTTGGTGGTAAGCGAGATGCCATTGCTCCAATCCTTCAGGATGAGCATACATGAATCTACGGCAGAAACACGGGCAGTAGGCACATCGGTGAAGTAATAAACGGTCTTGTCAACACTGGTATAAGCGTTCAGATTACGGCCATACTCCACACCGATGCTCTGCAGATAGTTCTGGAGGGTATTGTCCTTGAAGTGCTCAGTACCATTGAAGGCAAGGTGCTCAAGGAGGTGAGCCAAACCGCGCTGGTCATCGTTCTCATTAATAGAACCTACTTTCTGGGCGATATAGAAGCTGGCTACATGCTCAGGATAACTGTTGTGGCGAATGTAATAGGTCAATCCATTGTCAAGATGACCAATCTTCACATTCTTATCCACTGGGATAGGTGGCATCTGCTGCGCCATCGCTGTTCCCACAGAGAGCAGCAACAGTGCTGCTGCGAAAATTTTTCTTAATCTCATTCTTCTCTGTTTATTAATAAATATGTAATTATTAGCTATTTCTGCTGCAAAATTACATAAAAATTAAAAGATTTGCAAGCATTTGGAAGATTATCTTTCCAAATGCCTGCAATCTTAACATAAAACTAACATTGGAAGCTCTTCATCCATGAGCCACGGAAGAGGCGGATAAGAAAGAGGATGCCACGGAAGGTAAGCTCCGTAGCCATAGCTATCCAAACTCCCTCCAAGCCATAGCTTTTCGAAAGCCCATAAGCCAGGGTAAGGCGCACCAGCCACATCGTGCTCAAGTTGATGGCGGCAGGCTTCATCGTATCGCCCGCACCCACGCAAACGCTATAGGTCACGATACTCGCAGCAAAGAAAGGCTCTGCAAATGCCTCGATTCGGAGGCAGACTGTACCCAGTTCCCGAATACTCTCCACCGGTGACAGCACCCCTATCATCTCCGGCGCAAAGACATACATCACTACGCCCATCAATGCCATCACTCCCATGCCCAATCCTACCGTCATATAAGCAAAATTCTTGCAGAGATCCATGCGTCCGGCACCATGCGTCTGCCCCACAAGCGTAGATGCTGCGTCGCCGATACCGTAACCCGGCATATAACAAAGGCTCTCAGCAGTGATGGCAAACGAATGGGCAGCAATGGCAATATTGCCCAATGGTGCCACAATCATGGTGCTCACTATCTGCGCACCGCTCATCAGGATATTCTGTATGGCTATCGGGATACTTATCTTGCAGGCGTGCCTTACATATTCCTCTACCCATCTGAACGGTACCCTATCCTGACGGAAATTGAGCAGACGGTTTCTGAATGCCGAAAGATAGAGATTGGGCAAAGAGATGCTGATATACGCCAAAGCCGTACCCATCGCTGCTCCCACCACACCCATCTTCACAATATAAATGAAGAGATAATTGAAAGCCACGTCACACAGACATATCAATACAGCCATGATGCTGGGCGTATGCATATTGCCTGCCGACTTAAGCATCATCTCGGAAATATGATATAAGAACACAAACGGCAATACTAGACTGTAAATCAGGAAATAGCGAGAGGAATTGGGAGCGATGTCCTCACCTCCACCCAGCCAATAAGGCAGATGGGAATGAATGCCTACACCGATAAGCGTAACGAAGAGGCTGAAAGCCACTCCACATATCAGGGCATGACGATATACCTGGCGAGCCTTCACCAGGTCGTTGGCACCAATGAAATGAGCTACCTGCACCGAGAAACCGGTGGCTGCTGCACTCAGCAAGCTACCTATCAACCAGGTTGTTGACTCGATAAGTCCTATACTTGCCGAAGCCTCAGCGCCTAGATGCCCCACCATCGAAGCATCAATAAAAAACATCAGCACGGTAGAAATCTGTGCCAGCATGGAGGGTACACTCAAACCAGCGATGAGATTCAGCTTCTCACCGCCTGTCATCGGGCGCCCTAAGCGGATAGACTCCATCAGATAATCTGTCTTATTCTTGAATAGCATTTTTTCTTCTATTTATGAATTTACACAATCTATTTATGAGTAAAACGTAAAATCTATCAATTTATGATTTAAACGTCACCTATTTATAATTTAAACGCAAAAAAGGCGACTCCAAAAAGGAATCGCCATTTTTATTTTTTAATACATGTTTCGTACCTTTGTTTTTCCCAAAACTTATCTCCCACCGAAGCGGGACAGTACTGTCATTAACCTAGAATAAACAACCTATTTAACCTAACAAACTAAATACCTGTCGTCCTTGAATAAACAATCTTTCTTTACCTTAACTAACACCTAATATAAAAAAACTAACAACCTTAAACCTAAAAACTAAACCTATAAAATCTATTACCTAACTAAAAACCTAAAACTCATTTTTTCTGATGCAAAGGTACAACTATTTTTTGAAACTGCAATACTTTTTCCCATAAAAATGCATGAATCCAACATTTTTTGACGTAAATCAAAGATTTGTGTGCGAACACGAACACTTGTTAACACATCAGAAAGGTCTATTAACACAAAAAAGAAACGTTCCTGAGAATGCCATATCATGCAATCTCAGGAACGCTCCTCTTTATTTCCCTATATAAATAATTAAGGTATGAACTCCCATATATAATAGATATGAGCCCTATATATAAATAAGGTGTAATTTATGAAATCCTTACTCAGTAATCCAAGTACCCTGCTTCTTGCCTGCTTCTACTGCTCTCGAACCAGGTACTACCTGACCAATGCGGTAGTAGCTGTCCAATACTATCTCAAAGCGAAGCATTGAATAGGCAGGAATTGTGCTACTCGAACTCTGGGTTGTGCCATAAGCCAACTGATATGGCATGTAAACCATCCATCGGTCGCCTATATGCATATTGAGCAATGCAGTGGTAAAACCATCCACAAGGCTATTTACCGCATAAGTTGCAACCTGAGCAGTCGTCTTATCGTATGTACCATCAAAGGTCTTATCAAATACATAACCAGCAGGATAAGTATCTGTACCCAGCATTCTACCACGATAGCTCACCTTCACCGAATCGGTATACATCGGACAACCGCTACCCTTGCCCTTATCCAGAACATGAACAACGATATAATCAACATCCTTGTAAGTAAGAGAAACAGTATTACCGTTGGCATCCTTGTTAGGCGTCTGGTTTTGCAACGACCAGTTGAGTATCACCTTCCATTCATCGCTGCCGTTGGCTATCTGCTGACGGGCATACGCCAAAGTATCGGCAAAAGCCTTCTCGTTACGCTCCTGCCAGTTTGCATACTCATCTACGGTGTTGTCATCCTCGCTACATGATGACAGTGCGAATACTGCCATCATGAGCAAGAAGAGATATTTAGAAATTCTTAATTTCATTACCAAGTTTCTTTAATACGCTAGTAATACTTACGCGTTCCTCGATGATGCTGCGGAGATCAGAGATTGCAACACGCTCCTGCTCCATGGTATCACGATAACGGAGAGTTACCTTATGATCATTTGGAGTCTCGTGGTCAACGGTAATACAGAATGGAGTACCGATGGCATCCTGACGGCGATAACGCTTACCGATGGAATCCTTAGGATCGCCATAGTGAGTGTTGAAGTGGAACTTCAACTCGTCAACAATCTCATGTGCCAACTCTGGCAAACCATACTTCTTATCCAATGGGAACACAGCACACTTAACAGGTGCCAAAGCCTCTGGCAAACGCAAAACAACACGTGTCTCGCCATTCTCCAGCTTCTCCTCGCAGTAAGAGTGGCACATTACGCTGAGGAACATACGGTCTACACCGATAGATGTCTCTACATCGTAAGGCACATAGCTCTCGTTCTTCTCTGGATCGAAGTACTTGATAGAGCGGCCGCTGTACTTCTCGTGCTGAGAAAGGTCGAAATTGGTACGGCTGTGGATACCCTCCACTTCCTTGAAGCCGAATGGCATCTTGAACTCGATGTCGGTAGCAGCATTAGCATAGTGAGCCAGCTTCTCGTGATCATGATAACGGTAGTTCTCGTTACCCATGCCCAGTGCCTCATGCCAAGCCAGACGAACCTTCTTCCAATACTCAAACCACTTCATCTCAGTACCAGGCTGGCAGAAGAACTGCATCTCCATCTGCTCGAACTCACGCATACGGAATACGAACTGACGGGCAACAACCTCGTTACGGAAAGCCTTACCAATCTGGCAGATACCGAATGGCAACTTCATACGACCGGTCTTCTGAACGCTCAAGTAATCTACGAAGATACCCTGAGCAGTCTCAGGACGGAGATATACCTTGCTTGTAGCATCGCTGGCAGCACCCATCTGGGTAGAGAACATCAGGTTGAACTGGCGAACGTCTGTCCAGTTCTTGGTACCGCTGATAGGGCAAACGATACCCTCGTCCTCGATAATCTGCTTCAGCATCTCCAGGTTAGGACCCTGCATAGCCTCAGTATAGCGGGCATGGAGGTCATCAAACTTCTTCTGGTTCTCCAGAACGCGAGGATTAGTTGCACGGAACTGAGCCTCATCAAAGCTATCGCCGAAACGCTTCTGAGCCTTGGCAATCTCCTTGGCAATCTTCTCCTCATACTTAGCCATGTGATCCTCGATGAGCACATCGGCACGATAACGCTTCTTTGAATCGCGGTTATCAATCAATGGGTCGTTGAAAGCATCTACGTGTCCAGATGCCTTCCATACTGTAGGGTGCATGAAGATAGCTGCATCGAGACCAACAATGTTCTCGTGCAACAACACCATACTCTGCCACCAGTACTGCTTGATATTGTTCTTAAGCTCAACACCATTCTGACCATAGTCATAAACGGCAGCCAAGCCATCATAAATTTCACTACTTGGGAACACGAAGCCATATTCCTTGCAATGGCTTACAATTTTCTTAAAAACATCTTCCTGTGCCATGATTAAATCTTATTTTTTTCAAATTTTCGGCAAAGATACTCTTTTTTCTCGAAAAAATGTTGTATTTTTGCCATAAATTAATAAAATAAGTATTAAAAGCTACATATGAGCGACGAAATTAAAGATAAAAACGAGATAAATGAGGAAAATACGCCTCAAGAACACTCCGATTACAAACCGGTGAACCGTTTTGATGCTTCTGCCGTACATCACCTCAGCGGAATGTATCAGAACTGGTTCCTCGACTATGCATCGTATGTGATCCTGGAGCGAGCCGTACCTCATATCGAAGACGGATTGAAACCCGTACAGCGACGCATCCTCCACTCCATGAAGCGCATGGATGACGGAAGATACAACAAGGTGGCTAACATCGTGGGACATACGATGCAGTTCCACCCTCACGGAGATGCATCTATCGGAGATGCCCTCGTACAAATGGGACAGAAAGACCTGCTCATCGACACACAGGGTAACTGGGGCAATATCCTCACGGGCGACCGTGCAGCCGCTCCCCGATACATCGAGGCACGACTCTCTAAATTCGCCCTGGATGTAGTATTCAACCCTAAAACTACCGATTGGCAACTCTCCTACGACGGAAGAAACAAAGAACCTATCACCCTGCCAGCCAAATTTCCACTGCTTTTGGCACAAGGTGCCGAGGGTATCGCCGTGGGATTGAGCAGCAAGGTCTTGCCGCATAACTTCAACGACCTTTGCGATGCAGCCATCCACTATCTCAAGGGAGAACCTTTCAGTATCTACCCCGATTTCCCTACTGGTGGTGCCATCGACGTAAGCAAATACAACGATGGGCAGAGAGGTGGTGTTCTGAAGGTAAGAGCCAAGATTGACAAACTCGACAACAAGACGCTCGTCATCAGCGAGATACCATACAGCAAAACCACGGTAAGCCTCATCGAAAGCATTACCAAGGCAGTAGAAAAGGGAAAAATCAAGGCTCGTAAGATAGAAGACGTCACATCGGCGAATGTAGAAATCCTCGTACATCTTACTCCTGGTACTTCTTCGGATAAGACGATGGATGCACTCTATGCCTTCAGCGATTGCGAAATCAACATTTCGCCCAACTGCTGCGTCATAGAGGACAACAAACCAAAGTTCCTCACCGTGAGCGATGTACTCAGACATAGCGTTGACCGCACAATGGGATTGCTCCGCCGCGAATTGATGATACGTAAGGGTGAGCTGGAAGAGCAGCTCTTCTTCTCTTCGCTTGAACGCATCTTCATCGAGGAGCGCATCTACAAGGAGCGCAAATTCGAGCAGAGCAAGAGTCAGGATGAGGTAGTGGCATTCATCGATTCAAAACTGGAGCCTTTCAAGGACCAGATCTTCACTGCAGAGGTTGATGGCAAGGGAAATGTGGAATACTCCTTCCACCGTGACATCACAAGGGAAGACATCCTCAAACTCCTGGAAATCAAAATGCAGCGCATCCTGAAATACAACAAGGATAAGGCTGATGAACTCCTGATGAAAATCAAGGCAGAATTGGCAGAAATCGAAAACGACCTCGCCCACATGACCGATGTTACCATCAACTGGTTTGAATATCTCAAGGGCAAGTACGGAAAGATGCATCCAAGAAGAACCGAAATCAGAAACTTCGATACCATAGAGGTAACCAAGGTGGTGGAAGCCAACCAGAAGCTCTACATCAACCGACAGGAAGGCTTCGTTGGTACAGGATTGAAGAAGGATGAATTCGTATGCAACTGCTCTGACCTCGACGACATCATCATCTTCTACAAGGATGGAAAATTCAAGGTAACCAAGGTTGCCGACAAGATATTCGTGGGCAAAAACATCCTCCACGTTCAGGTGTTCAAGAAGAACGACAAGCGAACCATCTACAACTGCGTATATCGTGATGGCAAGCAGGGCGACTACTTCATCAAGCGATTCAACGTAACCGCTATGACGCGCGACAAGCTCTACGACATCACGCAGGGAACTCCGGGAAGCCGCATTATCTACTTCACCGCCAATCCAAATGGCGAAGCAGAAATCATCAAGGTAACGATGGAACCGGATCTGAGCAAGAAACGCCAAAGCATCTTCCTGGAGAAAGATTTCTCTGAAATCCTCATCAAGGGACGTGCTGCCAAGGGCAACCTGCTCACCAAGCGCACCATCCGCCGCATCGGATTGAAGAGCCACGGACACAGCACCCTGGGAGGAAGGAAGGTTTGGTTCGACCCTGATGTAAACCGCATCAATTATGATGAGAACGGCAGATTCCTGGGAGAATTCAACGATGATGACTCAATCCTTGTAGCATTAGACAATGGCGAATTCTACATCACCAACTTCGATGTGAACAACCATTACGAGGACAACATCCTGAGATTGGAGAAATGGGATGAGCACAAGATATGGACAGCCATCCTCTATGATGCCGACAATCAGGGTTATCCATACATCAAGCGATTTACGATGGATGCCACCAAGCGCCATCAGAATTTCATGGGTGAGAACCCTAACTGCAAGCTCATCCTCCTCACCGATACCCCATTCCCTCGTATCAAGGTCACCTATGGCGGTGTAGACGCCATTCGTCCTGCCGAGGAAATCGATGCCGAGCAATTCATCGCCCAGAAGAGCTTCAAGGCAAAGGGTAAGCGCCTGACGACATTCAAGCTGGAGAGCATAGAAGAACTGGAGCCGACAAGATTCCCGGAGCCATCACCAGCCGATGATGATTCCGATGATGATTCATCGAATGATGACTCTAATGCATCTTCCTCTTCAGAAGTCTCAGAAGAAAATCTCGACCCTGATGCTGGCAAAAGCGAACAGCAGGTTATTGATGAGTTAACTGGTCAAACCAACCTCTTCTCCGAAAAGGATTTCGAAGAAGAAAAAAAAGACAAAGATTGGTTATCAAAGCAATAGAGACTCAAAAAAATTCCCGTAAAGGATTTCGATGTATAAAAAAGGGAGCTTAAAGCATCAATTGCCTTAAGTTCCCCTTTTTCTTTATATATGATATATACGCTGCAGCAAAGAAAGCGCCTTTTACTTCTTATATTCCTGCAACATCCCCAGGCAATAAGCCTTGAAATCACTCCAGTGATAATAAGGTGCTATATCGCTCTTGATAGGAAGTGTTGCCTCATCCTCGCAAAGCAAAACCTTCACCAGCACATCGTTCGCCTTGTTGCGATAGAACACAAACTGAAGGTTAGTAGCCATCGGAGTAATCTTATAATCAAACCACTGGGTAGCCACCTTCTCCGGATCCTTGATCTCCTCGCCATATCCGTTCAGGTTCAGAAGACAAGTGAGCGGAGTGACCATCGTATCATGACCATATCTCAAGGTTGCACCCGGATGCTGAAGAGCAATACAGCTATCAGCCTTCTCGATGATATCCATGAGAAGATTACGCTGAGAGAATGGCTGAACATTGCCCGTATAAGGCGAATTGCCATAAGATACCTGCCATCCTAAATTGCTCTGCAACCAATTCTGATAAAGCTCCTCCTCTGTAAAGAGATCATAGAGAGATACCTTACCTCTCAACTCTGTACCCTGAATAGAGCTTGCCATCTCATAGAGACGCCAGTTAAGATCACTTTGGTCGATATTCTGCTTCATCCAAACAGGGTCGTTGAAAAGTTCCTGCATCACTCGGCTATAGCAGGCATGCTTTCGGGCAAAATCCTCTCTTACCACTCTTCTTCCCACACTATGCTTCAAGCTATCCAGATAACTATCGCCCTGATTCATGTAATACATGTCGTGGTCGCTGGCATCATGGAAGATATGGAGTTTCGGATTCATGCGAAGCATCTGATGTAAACCGTTCTCCATAGAAAGGATGCATCGGATAACCAATGTGCTTCGAGCCTCAATATTCGCATTACCGGCAAAAATCTCAGGGAATCGCTCCATCATTCTTCGGGTAATACCCTGATGCTGCAAAGCACCAAGTGGAGTCAACTCGCCATCGCGTCCCTTCGCCTCTTCACGAATCATCTTCACCTTTGCTAATGTCTCCTCACCTTTGGCGGTCAATTTACCCTCCTGCTTTGCCTTCAACAGAGAGAAATAAGGCACATCATACGCCTTTTTGCCAATCATGAATCGGGAGCCATGACGGCCATAGTGGCTCAGATAGAAAGGTTTGTATCCTTTAGGAGCAGGAGTCAACTGCTTCTGAGGTCCGCGATAAGCCACATAGTTACTACCTGAGAGCGTAATGTCTCTCTTAAAATCCTCCTGAGGAGTCTGGGCCGTCATAGGCATCGCAAAAGCAAGAGATGCCCACAATAATAGATTCTTTGCGTTCATTGTTACTACTTAATTTTATCTGTTATTTTCCTTCTTACCAGTTCATCAAGTTCTTTAGGAATGGCAACAATTCCTTTGCCATCTTTTGATGCTGCAACTTGCTAGGATGCCAGCTGGCACCATATCCCAAGTCGCCTTTCTGAAAAGTGAAGTCAAAGCGATAAATCTCCTTATCCCCCAGCTTCTTCGCCTTCTTTATCTTGCCTTTTTTATCCACTACCGTCTTATTCACCAAAGTGAAACCGCTCTTGTTGGCATCTGCGCAGATTCTGTCAAGGGCAGCTCTCTGCTCGCTACTCTCCTTCTTCCCGAGCATAGGTCCTGTCAGGAGCACAATCTTGGCATCAGGATATTTACTTCTCACGGTAGTAAGGAACATGCGGTAATTCTTCTCATAAATCTGAATATCATAATTATCCGTAGAAAGGTCATTGGTACCTAGGTTGATGCAAACCAGTTGTGGCTGATACTTGGCAAAATCCCATTTCTCATCATGCTTATTAAATAAGGTATATTCATACTGCCAAGGCATATTCTCTGCAGAACCTGTCTTAGGACCATCATAGTTGCGATATACACCGATACCACTGCGGGAGATCGAAGTATGCTGCGCCTTCAGGCTATCGCTTACGATATTGGCATAAGTCAGCCAATGGTTCTCCGTCTCATCCTCAAAAGGATCGCTCATCTCGATGCTCTCTACACCATATCCGCAAGTGATAGAATTACCGATGAACTCTATCTTTCGCTCAGACAAAGCTGGAGCCTCAACGAGTTTACAACCCTTATCCAACACGAATCCACGGAACTCTGGGTTGCGGAACAATCCCTCTATCACATACATCACCTTCACATGATGCACGCCCTTTGGCAAGGCTGTAGCCAGCGTAACCACCGAATCACGTTCTGCATTGAATCCTACCTTAAAAGGTTCACTGCCATCAACTTGTGCCATGAAATATCCCGTCATCGGACGGCACATCATCTTCAAAGAAGCCCCCTGGAAGTTTGCCTCAATGGTAGTACCTGGGAAATTGAAGCTAGCCACATCCGGATTCTTCCCGAAGCTCACACGTCCCATGTATTGAATCATGGGATGAGATGCCTTCACCACCTCTCCCTCGACAGGAAGCGTGGTAGAAGTCTTTCCATTACCAGCGAAGGCAGCAGCGCTCAGCATTATTGCCATCAATAACAAATTCATTTTTTTCATCATGATTATTTTTAGTTTGCCTGCAAAAGTACCATTATTTCTTGTAAAAAACGAACAAAACCGCTTTTTTCTGCTCATTTCTTCTTTTTATTCATTTTTTTGTTGTACCTTTGCACTCAAGAATGCGCTTGTGGCGAAATTGGTAGACGCGCTAGACTTAGGATCTAGTGGTTCAGGCCGTGTAGGTTCGAGTCCTATCAGGCGCACCCAAGAAAATCCTAACTGCTTGATAATAAGCGGTTAGGATTTTTTAGTTTTAAAAATTGCCGAGTTTTTGCCGAGTTTTCCGAGCGTTATACTATTTAGAAAACTCGAAGATAATCAGATATTTTGACAAACAACTCTGACTACAGATAATTAAGTTAAAAAGAAAAATTATCATTATACGAAAAAACATATTCTTTAGCTTGACAGAATCTTGTAATATTACATCTTTTTTTTAAGATAATCGTCGGTTACCTTCCCTCATTGCTTAGAGACATTATTAAGTTCTCCAACATTCTCTACAATAGAAAAGAGGGTAATTCTTCAGATTGTATCGGATGAAACTAAAATGAAAGCGACAGCATCAGAAGGAATTATAATCAATGCTGTTATAGAGAGCAAAGACATCAACCTATCTGAAGAATATTTGCTTCATTTACTAAAGTCTAATTGTAAAATATCTGACAGAGTAAAATTGGCAGTTCTAATCATATCAGCCCAACCAGAGAATACAGAAAAAGTTCTTACTGCATTAGGTAATCAATATGCTGAGTTAAGCAATAAAGGCAAACGACCAACCATAAAAGCAACATCTTGGAATGAGTCTTTACTAAAATTGCTACAACAACAGAAGTACATATCATCCTACCAGACAACCAAAGGAAAAGAAGAATTCCGAATTTTCCACAAATCAAAAGGATGACCACCGTCTTAGAAATATAAAGTCTGCACTTCCACCATTGGAAGATGCAGATTATTTCTCATTCCACCCTTTGCGATAGACTAAACTTTGATTTTAGCATATAAAAACATCACTAATAATACATACCAATCATACTACAACTATCCCCTCGGCTTGCCGCAAAAATGAGCAACATTTTTCTTAGGGCAATATGCGAATTTTCAGCCGGTTAGCGTGCGAACCGGGGATTAGGCTCCCCCCTCAGACCGTCCGAAAACCTTGATTTTCTGCTGTTTATCACTGTTTTGAGGGCATATAAAGCCCTCTAAGCTAGTCTGGGGACCAGCTCTAAAATTTCGATTTCCAATAAAATTCATAATTGATGTGCTCAAATCGAGCGAAAATAAGTGATAGGAGGTCTAAAAATTAAGTTGTGGGGACCTCCTTCTTCCCCTTATGCCATCTTTGCGATCAATTGTGGAACGCCAAGCATAGAGATGGCTCTACGCATGTTATAGGAGAGGCAGATGAGGGCCATTTCGGCCTCCACCTTAACCTTCGTTTTCAATAAAAAATAATACGCCCCTAAGGTTCTCTTCATCGTTCCAAAAGGATGTTCTGAGAGACACATTCTTTGCGCCATCTTCTTCTTGTCTAAATGAAGTTTGTATGTCACAATCTTGTGTTCTTTAACTTCTCGTTTCATCTTAGTCTTAGGAGGTTCCTGGTCTTCCTGATGATTACTGGAGTCTACCTTGTAATTCTGAGCTTTCATCACGAGAGTATCCTTGTTGAAGTCTGCTTCTTTAAATGCTGCTTTAGTACACTTATGCGAGCATTTTTTGCAAGCCAACTTATTGCAATAACGGATACGGCCATCCTTCTTTAAGGACTTCTGACGTAATATAGAGCCCTGCGGACAATACACTAAATTCTTAGCAGCATCTCTGACAAAGTAGCCTTGCAGCGCAAGCTGTTTGAGTTCCTCATCAGACATTTCCTTTATATTACTTGATGCCGTACATTCGTAGGATTTACGAACACCAATTTGGGGAGAGTCAAGGATGCCTGCATAGGCTGTCGGTATTTTCCCAGCCTTAAGGCAAGTTTCGAGATTCTCGGGCTTTTTGCTGTTTAGCATATCATCTGTTACGGTAGCTTCTACATATTCAAACTCTACTTCAGCAACATCATCGCCATCTCGCTGTATTACATTAGGGATGATTCCTGCAGCCAAAGCGTTTGCCATGTCTTTTGGATCTTGATAACCCTTGTCGGCAACAACTTCTACTATTTCATGTTCCAAATCATTCTTGGCCTCAGTCAGTGTTTCCGTAATTTCGCCATGATCAGTAGGATTGGTGGTAACATTGTAGGTGGCTATCAGATGACTGTCTGCCTCGACGGCTGTCTGTACATTATAGCCAACGTTAAAACCGTCATTGAACTTCATCAACTTAGAATCAGGATCTGTGAGTGAAAGTTGTTTCTCTCCACTTTCCTCCAGTTGATTACGATATTCTTTGTAATCCGCCTGACGCTTCTGAACCACCTCCAGATTAAGCTCGGTTTCATCCCTGCCAAGCTTACGTTCATCATCGAAGTCGTTCTTTTCCAAATCCTCCAAGTACTGACGCTCATGCGCTTCAAGACGGGCAATACGATCATCAAGCTTATTGAGAGTAAAGTTGTTATCCTTTGAATTTACAGCCTTGAACTTACTACCATCAATAGATAAGTA
>OLGF01001583.1_pt1 | contig 23816 bp, 19 predicted proteins | sample 1604971 | NCBI WGS metagenome assembly OLGF01 (sample SAMEA3888902, study PRJEB22519) | human gut metagenome | biome: human gut; feature: human-associated habitat; material: faeces | place: Denmark | collected 2011 | reverse complement strand
GGTACTCGTCAATGGACTTGGCGCCCAGCTTGCCTGCTCCCATGGCCAGAATGACCGTGGCTGCGCCCGTCACGGCGTCGCCGCCCGCGTACACCGCGTTGCGCGTCGTCAGGCCGTCGTCGCCGTTGGTGATGATGCAGCCGTGGCTGTTTGTCTCCAGGCCCGGCGTCGTGCTGCGGATGAGCGGGTTCGGGCTGGTGCCGATGGACATGACCATGCAGTCCACCTCCAGCACAAATTCACTGCCTTCCTTCACGACCGGACGGCGGCGGCCGCTTGCGTCCGGCTCGCCCAGTTCCATCTCCACACAGCGCATGCCGCACACACTGCCGTCTGCGTCTCCCAGCACCTCCACCGGGTTCGAGAGGGTCTTGAAAATGATCCCCTCTTCCACCGCGTGCTCCACCTCTTCCTTACGGGCGGGCAGCTCGTTCATGCTGCGGCGGTACACGATGTACACATTTTCCGCGCCCAACCGCTTGGCGCAGCGCGCCGCGTCCATGGCCACGTTGCCGCCGCCCACAACAGCCACGTTCCTTGCATGCTGGATGGGCGTTTTCGCCCCCTCCCTGTACGCTTTCATCAGATTGATGCGCGTGAGGAACTCGTTGGCCGAGTACACGCCCTTCAGGCTCTCGCCCGGAATGCCCATGAACCGGGGCAGGCCCGCGCCCGAACCGATGAACACCGCCTCGTTGCCCATTTCGAACAGCTCGTCGATGGTGATCGTCTTGCCAATGACCACGTTGGTCTCGATGTCGACGCCCAGCTCCTTCAGGCCGTCGATCTCCTGGCGCACGATATCCTTGGGCAGGCGGAATTCCGGAATGCCGTACACCAGCACACCGCCCGCGGTGTGCAGCGCCTCGTACACCGTCACCTTATAGCCCAGCTTTGCAAGGTCACCGGCCGCCGTCAGCCCGGACGGGCCGGAGCCGATGACCGCCACCCTGTGCCCGTTGGACACGGGCATGGCGGGCTTTTCGGTGCTGTGCTCCCGATGCCAGTCGGCCACAAACCGCTCCAGACGGCCGATGCCCACGCTTTCCGTTTTGATGCCGCGAACACATTTGCCCTCGCACTGGTTCTCCTGCGGGCACACGCGGCCGCACACCGCCGGCAGCGCGCTGGACGCGCTGAGCACGGCGTACGCGCCCTCCATGTCCTCATCGGCCACCTTCGCAATAAAGGCGGGGATATCTATATTCACCGGGCAGCCGCTCACACAGGGCTTGTTTTTGCAGTTCAGGCAGCGCTTTGCTTCGTTCACAGCCATCTCATAGGTATAGCCCAGTGCCACTTCCTTGAAATTCTTATTGCGCACGTCCGGGTCCTGCACCGGCATAGGGCACTTTTTCGGGTCCATATTCGGCATGATCATTCGACCTCCTTTTTCAGCAGCTCGCACTCCGCCTCACGGGCGTGCGCCTCAAAGTCGCGGTACATTGTGCCGCGGTGCATCGCCTCGTCAAAGTCCACCTCGTGGCCGTCAAAATCCGGCCCGTCCACGCAGGCAAACTTTGTCTTGCCGCCTACGGTCAGGCGGCAGCCGCCGCACATGCCCGTTCCGTCGATCATGATCGGGTTCATGGACACCGTCGTTTTGATGCCGTATTTTTTCGTCAGCTGGCACACAAATTTCATCATCACCAGCGGCCCGATGGCAATTACCTCATCGTACTGGTTGCCCGCGTTGATGAGCGCCTCCAGCGCGTTCGTCACAAGGCCCTTTTCGCCCCAGCTGCCGTCGTCGGACATCTTCACCACCTGGGCGGAGACAGCCTCAAACTCCTTCTCCAGGATCACCAGGTCCTTATTGCGGAAGCCCACCACGCTGTGCACCTCCGCGCCCAGCTCGTGCAGCTTCTTCGCCGTGGGATACGCGATGGCGCAGCCAACGCCGCCGCCCACCACGGCTACCTTTTTCAGCCCTTCCAGCTTGCTGGGTGTGCCAAGCGGACCCACAAAGTCCACAAGGCTGTCCCCTGCGTTCAGGGCGTTCAATTCCATCGTCGCCCCGCCCACGATCTGGAAGATGATCGTCACGGTGCCGGCCTTACGGTCATAATCCGCGATCGTCAGCGGCACCCGCTCGCCGTCCTCCGACGCACGGAAGATGATGAACTGTCCCGGCTCCGCTTTTTTCGCCACCAGCGGCGCTTCGATGACCATTTTTGTCACCGTCGGGTTCAGCGGCGTCTTTTCCAAAATCTTATACATACTTCACGCACTCCTCCTCATTCTGCCCTCGTGCGGACGCGCGGGGGAACCATTCAAGAAAGGCGCAGCCGCTGGCCGGCGGCTGCGCCATTGGGTATAGTATAGCATAAAACACAAACGGGAGTGTTCAAAATTTTATGCTTCCCATCAAATTGTGCGCTGCTACCAAAAATCGGCTCTTAGAAGTCGATTTCCTTGTCATAGTATACAGCGGTGAGCAGCTTTTCCATCTCCTCCTGCGTGGGGATACGGGGGTTGGAACCCGTACAGGCATCGGCAATGGCGTTCTTCGCGACCTCGGACAGCTTCTCGTTGAATTCCTTTTCGTCGATGATGCTCTGCTCCGCGATGACGCCGCCCTCGCCGTAATTTTGAATGGCGTACGGGATATTCAGCTCCTTGTTCATCTTGCGCAGCTCCGCGATCAGCGCGTCCACCAGCTCCTCAGTGGTGCTGCCCGGCAGGTCGATAAAGCGGGCGATCTCGGCATAACGCCCGGCCGCCTCGGCATTTCTGGCGTTAAATTTGATGACCTTGGGCAGGTACATGGCATTGGCCGCGCCGTGGATGATGTGGCCGCCGGAATATGCGGCGCCCGTTTTGTGCGCCATGGAGTGCACAATGCCCAGAAGCGCGTTGGAGAACGCCATGCCGGCCAGGCACTGCGCGTCGTGCATGGTATCGCGGGCAGCCATATCGCCGTCGTAGGATTTTTTCAGGTTCTCGTGGATGAGCTTGATGGCGTGCAGCGCCAGAGGATCGGTATAATTGCAATGCAGTGTGGACACATAGGCCTCAATAGCGTGTGTCATGGCGTCCATGCCGGTATGGGCCGTCAGCTTCGGGGGCATCTTCTCGGCCAGGTCCGGGTCCACAATGGCGATATCCGGTGTGATGTTGAAGTCCGCCAGAGGATACTTGATACCCTTCGCATAGTCGGTAATAACAGCGAAAGCGGTGACCTCGGTGGCAGTGCCGGACGTGGACGGAATGGCGCAGAACTTCGCCTTCGTGCGCAGCGTCGGGAAGCTGAACGGGGTGATCAGGTCCTCAAAGGTGACCTCGGGATATTCATAAAACGCCCACATGGCCTTCGCAGCATCGATGGGAGAACCGCCGCCCATGGCAACGATCCAGTCCGGCTCAAACTCACGCATGGCCGCCGCACCGCGCATCACAGTCTCAACAGAGGGGTCCGGCTCCACGTTTTCAAACAGGCGCACTTCCATGCCGGCCTGCTTCAGGTAGCCCTCTACCTTGTCCAGAAAGCCGAAGCGCTTCATGCTGCCGCCGCCAACAACGACGATGGCCTTTTTGCCTTTCAGGTTGGCCAGCTCCGCGATAGAGCCCTTGCCATGATACAGATCACGCGGTAATGTAAAACGTGCCATAACGAAAACCTCCAGTAAGTTTAATGGATTATGTTGTCCGGCGGCAACGCGCCGGGGTCCGGCTGTTGGGGCAGGAGCGCCGGCGCCGCCGTGCCCTTATCCCTTGTTAAAATTTTATCACTTTCTTTTCCCGCCGGGTAATGTATAATAGGAATGGTACCTATATCTATTTTCACATATCTGTTTCGGAGGTGCACGTCATGAACCTGCAGCAGCTGCGCTACGCCGTCGAGGTCGCCAAAACGGGGTCCATAACCGCCGCAGCCAAAAATCTGTATATGGGCCAGCCCAACCTGAGCAAGAACATCCGGGAGCTGGAGGCGGAGCTTGGCATCACACTGTTCGAGCGCACGGCCCGCGGTGTGGCGCCCACCAAAAACGGCGAGGATTTTCTGGGCTATGCCCGCAGCATCATCGCGCAGATGGAAAGCCTGGAGACGATGTTCGGCTCCCATACCGAGACCGGAACGCAGCTCTCCGTCTGTGCGCCGCGTGCCAGCTATGTTGCGCAGGCGTTCAGCCGGTACCTTGGTGCGGAGGGGCGCGCCCCGCTGCAGGTGCAGTACCGCGAGACCAGCGCTGCCGCCGTTATCAGCGACGTCGCCTCCGGCACCGCCAATCTGGGCGTCGTGCGCTGGCAGGCGGAGCATGCGGCCACGCTGGACAACCTCCTGCGGGAAAACGCGCTCTCCGGTGAGGTGCTCTGGGAGTTCAGCATGGTGGTACTGCTGCACGAACGCCATCCCCTGGCCGCGCTGGGGGATATCCCCTACCACCTGCTGGGCGATTATCCCGAGATCGTCCACGGAGACCTTACGCCCGTCCTGCCCGCCGAACAGCCCGCGCAGGCGGCAGGCGGCAGGCAGGGCCGCATCGCCGTATTTGACCGCGGCGGCCAGTTTGACATTCTGCGGAATGTGCCGGGCAGCTATATGTGGGTGAGCCCCGTTCCCTTTGAGATCCTAGCCCAGCAGGAGCTGGTGCAGAAGCCCTGCCGCAGCGCCTCGCGCTACCGCGACGTGCTTGTGCGCCGCCGTCCCGGCGCGCTCAGCGCGGCGGAAGTTGCCTTCATCAACGAGCTCCGGCGCGAGATCGCAGGGCTGGTGCAGACATGATCTGTGCGCCCTCAAGCGTTCCATTCCGTGTAAGGCAACACCGCACAATTCACGGCTGACGCCTTAAGCGTCGCCTCGCTTGCAGATTTTCCGGCAACTGTCACAAAAATGCTCGCGAATACACAAAGTATTCGCGAGCATTTTTGTTTAACCTGCCAAAAAACCGGCCGGCGCGCTTCGACTCTTAGAATTGTGCGGTGTTGCCTTAAAGGTTTCCTTTTTGCAGCGTTTGCGCTTTTTTCGGTTGGCTCTTTTAAGGGAATACGCTGCATGCAATAGAATTGCAGAACGCCCTAAGCCCCGGCACAGACGGTACGGCAGGCGCTTCCCTGCATGTTTTTTGAGAGGTCCCGCCCCGGCCGTTCCTGCGGCATTCCGCTGCCATACAATGCAAAAACCGCCCCGGACGTTTTGCCGTCCGGGGCGGTTTTTGCCATTCGGGCGCAATGCCTTACAGCAGCGTGTACAGCACAAGCCCCGCCGCGCCCGCGCCCGCCATCACAAGGATGGGGTCCTTCTTCCAGCGCCGCAGCACGAACAGCGCGGCGGCAAACAGCAGCACGGCAATGAGGTCCACATCCGCGAGCCCTGCGGGCAGCGCGTCCGCACCGAAAAATGAAAGGTTCACCAGCGTCACGCCCGCGGAGGCGATCATCGCCACCACAGCCGGGCGCAGGCCCGCCAGCACCCCCTGCACCATGGAAAGGCCCCGGTAGCGGTAATATACATAAGCCAGCGTCAGCACAATAATGCAGGAAGGCAGGACACACCCCGCCGTGGCCACCAGCGCGCCGGGCAGCCCTCCCAACTGCAGGCCCACGAACGTGGCCGAATTGATGGCGATGGGGCCGGGCGTCATCTGCGAGATCGTAATGATATCGCTGAACTGCTCCAGCGTAAGCCAGGGATGCAGCTCCACCACCTGGTGCTGGATGAGCGGCATGGCGGCATAGCCGCCGCCGATGCTGAACAGCCCGATTTGAAAAAAGCTCCAGAACAGTTCCAGATGGATCATTGCGCGCGGCCTCCTTTCGAGGTGCGCTGCCTGCGCCACAGGTCAGCGGCGCCCACCGCGCCGCACACCAGGATAATGGCCACTACGTTCACACCGAAAAAGCGCGCCGCAGCAAACGCGCCCAACAGCATCACCACAGGCAGGACGCGCCTTTCCCCCAGAACGGAGCGCCCCATCGTCAGCACCACGTCGCAGATGACGGCGGCCACGCCGGCCTGCATCCCCCGCATGACCAGCGCGACGATGCGGTTATCCCGAAACGCAGTGTAAAAAAAAGAAATGATGGATAAAATGATGAGCGGCGGCAGCACAGTGCCCAGCACCGTGACCAGCGCCCCGGGCACGCCGGCCACGCGGTAGCCTACTAAGATGGATGCGTTCACTGCGATGGCTCCCGGCGAGGACTGTGCAATGGCCGTCAGATCCATCATCTCTTCCTCGTCGATCCAGTGCAGCTGCTCCACGAACTTTTTGCGCATCAGCGGGATGATGACGAATCCGCCCCCGAATGTGAACGCACTGAGCGTGAACGTAGAGGTGAACAGCGTCAGATAATCCTTCCCGCTGTGTTTTGGCTGTTGTTCCATACCTCGCTTCCCCCTTCCCTATCATCATACGCCTTGCAATTTAATAATAAAAATACTATTATATTATAAATATCATATTATTTTTGTTATAAGGAGATTTTGGCATGACGCTGCGGCACATCCGCATTTTTCTGGCCGTGTGCGAAAACGGCAACAACACCACCCGCGCGGCGCGGGCGCTGTACCTGGCGCAGCCGGCCGTAAGCCGCGCCGTGGCCGAGCTGGAGGAATATTACGGTGTGCGCCTGTTCGACCGTATCGGCCGCCGCCTGTATCTCACCGAGGCCGGGCGGCGCATGTGGGAATACGCGGTGCACATCTGCGGCCTGTTCGACGACCTGGAAAAGGGCCTGCGCGGCTGGGACGAACAGGGCGTGCTGCGCGTAGGAGCCAGCATTACCATCGGCTCCCAGTTCCTGCCCGGTTATGTGGACGCATTCCGCGCGGCACACCCCGGGGTGGATGTGCGCGTCTGGGTGGGGCCGTCGGAGCAGCTTGAGGAAAAGCTGCTGCACAACACGCTGGACGTCGCTCTGATGGAAGGGCCTGTCCACGGCAGTGCGCTGACAGCGGAGGAATATATGGCGGATACTCTGGCCGTCGTCTGCGCGCCGGGCCGTCCCTTTACGCAGGGCCAGACCGTGCCGCTGGACGCCTTCCGCGTCCAGCGCTTTCTGCTGCGCGAAAAAGGCAGCGGCACCCGCGAGCAATTCGACAGCGCGGCCGCGGCCGCGGGTTTCACGGTCGCGCCGGTATGGGAATCCACCAGCACGCTGGCGCTGGTGAATGCGGCCACCCACGGCCTTGGCGTGGCGGTGCTGCCCCTGCGCATGGCAGCGGACGCGCTGGAAAAGGGACAGGTGGCGGTATTCCGCGTGGATGGGCTGGACCTTTCCCGCAAATTCCGCCTGGTGCACCACCGGGATAAATTTCTTACGGCGTCAGCGCGGGAATTCCTGGCACTGTGCCGCGCCCAGGGCGACGCTGCGCGGGAAAGGGTGTAAAAAGCCGCCGCGCGGCGGGATGTCTCCGCGCCGCGCGGCGGCTTTGATGTATCTGTATCCTGTTCTTTCAGTGGGCGCAATGCTCGTACCCGTGGGAGATCAGCCACGCGTTTTTTCTCTCCTCTATAATTTCATTCCGGCCGTTCAGGCTCTGGCCGCAGTTTGCCTTTACCCCGCAGTCCAAAGCTGCCAGATAATCCAGAATCTTCTCCTCCGTGATCTCTTCCGACGGGATATGCTCTGCCGCCCACCAAACCGGGTCCTTCTGTTCTGTCGGCTTGAAGGCAAGCGCCACGGAATAATATGCAAAGGGCTGGCCCGTTTCTTCGCAGACAGCCTTTGTTTTCAGCAGGTAGTCCGCCAATTCCGCATCTGCAGGAGCCGGCGCGCCAACCGCAGAAAAGCTTACGCTCAGCTCTATCGGAAGCGGAAGCCCGGCACGGTCGTATTCCTCGTCTGTCCGAAAGACCGGCGCGTCCGGGTCAAACAAAGGGCCTTCCTGCGTTGTGTAAAAGCCTGCATGAACTTCGGCTTCTCCCGTCAGCGCTCTCAGCCGCGCCGCCGTTCCGCCGCTTTCCAGCTCCGAGTTCAAAAGATTTTTGAACCGTTCGTAGGTGTTGCAACCCGAACGGACTGCTCCGTCTATTTGGCTGAACACTGCTCCATCGCTGAAATATGCCGGAAATTCAACATCCTCGCTTGCTTCTTTGCGAACCGTACACACATAATCCATGCCCGCCGATTTGTCCGCCCGGACGACCCACTGATAACGGGCAGGCCCGACAACGTAGCCTTCACCCGGATGGTAAGCCCTATAATGCGCGGTAATTTTCTGTTCTGTATACCAGGCGATCAGAGGATTCCCCGTCTTTCGCCATGTCCACCATACAAGTCCTCCCAAAAGGATCAGCGCCAACAGAAGCGCCAGCGCACGCGTTGTTCTCGTACGCGGAACGCGAGTCCTGCCTTTGTGCGTCTCGCCCGCTCTTTCGTCAATGCTTTTTGCCGTCTGCATATTTTTCCTCCTTCCTGTTTCCAAACACAAAATGCAGCAGCCCCGCGATTGCACAGCCTATGGCCAGCGGCCCGGCAACCGCCAGCGCCATAGACACATACAGCACCACTGAACCCCACTGCAGCGATTGCATGTTTGGGATAAAAAAATACAAAAGCACAAACGCCGCCGCTGCAGCCGGCACCAGCCAGCACCTGCGCCGCAGGACATAATAACACGCCGCGCCCACCAGCGGCAGCCACCACGCAAGATACACGTCGCCCGCGCGGGAGGTGAGCCACAGCGCGCCCAGCACGCCCACCAGCGCGAACAGCACGCTTTGCGCCAGCAGCCTCCAGCGCAGCCTGCGCAGTACCCGCGCATCGTCCGGCATGCTGTGCTCGGGCGGCGTTTCGCTTTCCAGCATCGTGCGGCAGCCACCGCAACGCTCCGTATGCGCGCGTACCAGCGCTTCGCTGTCCGCGCTGGCCACGCCGTCCCGTACCAGCGGCATCAGGTCCCGGCATACCTCGCAGGAAATGTCAAAGCGTATCCCTCGCTCTGTTTGTGTTTTCATAGCTCTGCCCCCTCCTTCTGCAATTGCTCCCGCAGCCAGTGGCGCGTGCGAAAATCCAACGTGCGGGCCGCGCTTTCGCTGACGCCGCACCTCTGTGCGATCTCCGCGAACGAATATCCCTGCGCCCGCAGCCAAAGCACCTCTCCGGCGGGCGGGCGGCGCGTTTGCAGCAGTTCCTTTGCCCGCGCGGCCAGCGCCCGGGCGTCCACCTGCGTTTCAAACGGAGGCGCGCCCGTGCCGCCCTCCTCCACATACCGGGCCAAAAGCTCATCGCCGGAAAGTACATGCCGTTTGCGCCGCAGCCCGTCGATCCAAACATGCCGTGCAATGCTGAACAGCCAGGTGCGCACACATGCGCCCTTCCGAAAGCCGCTCAGCCCTGTGAGCGCCCGCAGGAACGTCTCGCTCAGCAGGTCCTCCGCAAGGGCGGCGTCCCGCGTCAGGCTGCACAGGTAACGGTACACATCCTGCCGGTACTGGGTATAGATCTGTTCGATCTCCTGCATCGGGACGCCTCCTTTCAGCATGTTAGACGCACGCGCAGACATTTTGTTTCAGCTTTCGGAAAACTTTTTGCCGCCTTGCAAAACAAAACGCGGCGCAGAGCAAAAATGCTCTGCGCCGCGTTTCATCCCAACAGGCCGCGAGCCGTTCAGCGGATGGCCGCGAAGCCTTTTTTCAGATCGTCCAGAATATCGTCGATGTGCTCCAGCCCCACGGACAGGCGGATAAGCCCCGGCGTGATGCCCGCGGCCACAAGCTGTTCGTCGGTGAGCTGGCGGTGGGTGCTGCTGGCCGGATGCAGCACGCAGGTGCAGATGTCGGCTACATGCACCACCTTGTTGGCCAGGGACAGGCTGTCCATGAACTTGACGGCCACCTCGCGCCCGCCGCGAATGGAGAACGAGATCACCCCGCTGCACCCGTCGGGCAGGTATTTTTTTGCGGCTGCGGCATAAGGGCTGCCGGACAGCGCGGGATAATTGACAAACTCCACCTCCGGCTGCCTTGCCAGGAAGGCAGCGGCCTGTTCCGCGTTGCGGCAGTAACGCTCCATGCGCACGGCCAACGTCTCCAGCCCAAGGTTCAGCAGAAACGCATCCTGCGCGGAGGGGTACATACCGAAATCGCGCATCAGCTGCACCCGCGCCTTGGTGATATACGCAGCCCTGCCGAAATCCCTGGTATAGGTCACGCCGTGATAGCTCTCGTCCGGCGTGCACAGCTCGCCGAATTTTCCGTTTTCCCAGTTGAAATTGCCGGAATCCACGATCACGCCGCCCACCTGGATGGCATGGCCGTCCATGTACTTCGTGGTGGAGTGCACCACGATATCCGCGCCCCACTCGATGGGACGGCACAGCACAGGCGTGGCAAAGGTGTTGTCCACAAGAAACGGCACGCCGTTTCTGTGGGCGGTGCGCGCGAATTTTTCAAGGTCCAGCACAGCGATGGCAGGGTTGGCGATGGTCTCACCGAACAACGCCTTTGTGTTGGGGCGGAACGCCTTTTCGATCTCCTCCTCCGGCGCGTCCGCGTCCACGAAGGTACATTCGATGCCGAACTTCTTCAGCGTGACCGCAAACAGGTTCACCGTACCGCCGTAAATGGTGGAGGCGGCGACGAAATGGTCGCCCGCGGTGCAGATGTTCAGAACCGCAAGCAGACTGGCCGCCTGTCCGCTGGTGGTGCACAGCGCGCCCACGCCGCCCTCCAGCGCCGCGATTTTCTGTTCTACCGCCGCGACGGTGGGGTTGGAGATGCGGGAATACATGTGGCCGTCCGCCGAAAGGTCGAACAGCTGGCCGATGTGCTCGGTGGAATCATAGGTGTAGGTGGTGCTCTGGTAGATCGGCAGGGCCTTCGGCTCGCCGTTGCCGGGCTTGTAGCCCTCATGCAGGCATTTTGTTTCGATGTGCATGGTGTTTTTCTTCCCCTCTCACGAATACTTTTTCACGATGGACGCCATTTCGTCCCAAACGTTTTCCATGTCCGCCACCAGCTTGAACTGGGTGCGGCAGCGCTCCAGGTTCTGGCGCGCCCGGCTCACCTTGAAGTAGGTATCGCCCTGCAGATAGTCCGTCAGAAAACGGATGCCGCACTCCAGCGTCATCAGCTTGGCGCCCCAGGGCAGGTACTCTTTTTCCGTGTCCGTCAGCGCGGCGCCCGCGGCCTCCAGATAACCGCGGGTATACAGCTCAAACAGGTACAGGTCAAAATGCACCTTGGAAACGTCCGGCTCGTCCTCAGCCGCCGTGGACGCGCCGAAGCGGATGGAATCGCCGTAATCGTTCAGCGCAAGCCCCGGCATGATGGTGTCGAGGTCGATGACGCACAGCGCCTCGCCGGTGTGGGCATCAAACAAAATATTGTTCAGCTTCGTGTCGTTGTGCGTCACACGCAGCGGCAGCTTTCCCGCGTCCAGCAAGTCCATCAGCACCGCGCAGTCCGCCCTGCGCCGCTGCACAAAGGCAATCTCCTCCCGGCAGGTCCGCGCGCGGTTCTTCACGTCGCGCTCCAGCGCCTTGTCAAAGTCTGCAAGACGCTTGCGGGTATCATGGAATTTCTCGATGGTCTCGTGCAGCGTCCCGGCCGGATAATCCTCCAGCGCGCGCAAAAAGCCGCCGAAGCTCTTGGCCGAATGGTAGAAGTCCATCGGGTCTGTCACGCTTTCGATGCACACGGAATCCGGAATATAGTTATAGCAGCGCCACGCGCTTCCCACCGCGTCCTCAAAATAGTTGTCGCCTGTTTTCGTCTTGATATAATTCAGCGTCTCGCGGTCCGCGTCGCCGCCGCGCGCCAGTATCTTTCGGCGCAGGTATTCCGTCACGCCGAAAATATTCTCCATGACGGCGCGCGGGTCCTTAAACACACCCGTGTTGATGCGCTGGATGACATAGCGCAGCTCGTCGCCACCCTGCGCCGCCATGTACACGGCATAGGTGTCGTTGATGTGTCCCGCGCCGAAGGGCTTTACATAGCTGGCCGTCTCGCCCAGCTTGAAAGCGAACAGCGCGTCCTCCAGGTTGTGGTCCTCCACCCCGTCAATGTGCCGGCGGGTGGAATACAGCACGGTGGCCGCCTCGGTGCGCGCGCACGGCTCCATGTGGCACCAGGCCTTGATGGTGGCGTGCAGATTGACGTGCACGCCGTCTTCCAGGACGTTATCGTGGTCCACCAGCGCGCCGCTGTTTACAAGGCATGCCGCGCCCAGCACAGTATTGGTGTTGATGATGGCCCCGTGCAGCACAAGGCAGCCCGGCCCAAGCACCGCGGACGGGCTGACGATGGCTGTGGGATGCACCACGCTGGGCACACGGTAACCCGCGTCCAGCAGGCGACGCGTCCACGCCAGGCGCAGGCGGTTGTCGCCAAACGCCGCCACGGCCTCAGGGTATTCACCCGTGAGCGAAGTGTAGTCCATGCATTTGCCTGCAACGTCCGCGCCGCGGACGGCGTCGTCCAGAAACGCCACGCCGTCCCAGTTCCCTGCGGCGCGCGCCACTTCCCCCACCATCTGGCCAAGGCCGCCGGCGCCCAAGATCAAAAGTTTAGACATGCTGTCCCCCCAATGGTAAAAATGCCGCGCCCCGTTCGAGCACGGTGCCGGATTCTATCTTCATCTGCGCGGGCACGGTGTTGCCGGCCTTGACAATGGCCCCGGGCGCAAGGTGGGCGCACGCGCCGACCACACAGTCGTGGTCCGCGATCGCCCCCATGTTCACGATGGCCCCCTGCTCCACGACAGCACACGCTCCCACAGCGGCCAGCGCCAGCACCACAGCCCCGGGACGGATATCCGCCGTGGGGCTGACATAGGCCCTCGGATGCACCAGCGCCGGCAGGCTGTAGCCCGCCGCGGCCAGTTTTTCCAGCCAGGCGGCGCGCAGCGCGTTGGCGCCAAAGGCCGGATACGCCCAGCGGAATTCCCCCGCAAAGCGTATATAGTCCGTACACGGGCCGAGGACATCCGTTCCCGTGCATCCGTCATCCAGGAACGCCACACGCCCGAAAACGCCCATAGCCCGCGCTGTTTCGGCCGCCGTGCGGCCGTAGCCACCCGCGCCGAGGATGATCAGGTTTTCCATCCGCAGCCTCCCATACCGCCTCCGCACCGCGCGGCCGGAGGCATTCACATTCTTGTATATGATAGAATATCATACCATATTTATACTAAAAAAAACAGACCGCTTCTTCAAAACCTTTCGCAGCCCCCTCCCGGAAAACTCCGCAGGGGCAGCAGACGAAGCGCCGCTGCGGAGCTGCGGCTCCCCGTGCATTGCACCCTCGTGGGGCGACGCAAAATGCTTCGGCGGGGGCAAAACCCACGAAATTCGTATACTTACACAACTTTGCGCGGGACAGAGGGCAAAAATTTGGCGGCGCGGCAAGGATTTTTTTGGCAAAAGCTCTTTGAAAAATGCGCATTTCTGTTATAATAGCTCTAAAGTGCCGCTTTGCGGCGGGCCTGCCCGGCAGACCCTGAAAGCGCGCTGCGCTTTCCTTTCGGCTTTTGTAACATGCAAAACCATGACGCGCATGGTTTTGTTGTGGCCGCTTCGCGGCGACATCATGTTATAATCGCTCTAAAGTGCCGCTTTGCGGCGGCGGGCTGCTGTATTGCGGCCCGCTTTTCCGGCCCGCGCCCGGGCCAATCGGTTTTAATGAGGAGAGGAAAATGGGAGAAACAATTCTGGAACTGCAAAACATCGCAAAGCATTTCGGTGATACCGACGTGCTGAACGGTATCAGCATCTCAATCGGCAAAGGCGAATTCATCACGCTGCTCGGCCCTTCGGGCTGCGGCAAAACCACGACGCTGCGCATCATTGCCGGGCTGGAAACGCCCGACGAGGGCCGCGTCATTCTGAACGGGCAGGACGTGACGGACTCCGAACCCAACAAACGCGACGTGAACACCGTGTTCCAGAATTACGCCCTGTTCCCGCACATGACAGTGGCCGCGAACATCGGCTACAGTCTGAAGCTGAAAAAACGTCCCAAGGACGAAATAAAAAAAGCCGTGGACGACGCGCTGGCCCTTGTGCAGCTCTCCGGCTACGGCAAGCGCATGCCTGCGGAGCTTTCCGGCGGGCAGCGTCAGCGTGTCGCCATTGCCCGCGCCGTGGTGAACCGTCCCAGCGTGCTGCTGCTGGACGAACCCCTCGGCGCGCTGGACCTGCAGCTGCGCCGCCAAATGCAGCTGGAGCTGAAGGCTTTGCAAAAACAACTGGGCATCACGTTCATCTACATCACCCACGATCAGGAGGAAGCCCTTAATATGTCGGACCGCATCGCCGTGATGAAAGACGGCCGGTTCGAACAGCTCGGTACTCCGGCGGAGGTGTATGACAGCCCGCGCACCAGCTATGTGGCGCGCTTTGTGGGCACCGCCAATGTGCTGACGGGCACGGTTGAGGCTGTGGAGGACGACGTGCTGAAGGTAGCCTGCGCAGGCGGCTGCGCGGGCGCGCTGCGCCGCGGATATTCCTTTGCCCCCGGTGCGCCCATCACACTGGCCGTGCGCAGCGAGCACGTGGAATTCACAAAGGACCCCGCTGCCTGCGGTATCGCGGCCGTTATCCGGGAAAAGACGTTTGCCGGCGGCATGCTGCGCATCGCACTGGAGCTTTCCGACGGCACGACGCTCATCGCCAGCCGCCACGGCATTGATATGGATGTGCAGACGGGCGACGCGGTGCGCGTGACCTGGGCGCCGGCCAGCGCCGTGCCCGTGGACGTGGAGGCGGAAGAAGCGAAATGAAAGCAGCCTCCACCCCTTTTAAAAAGAAAAAAAAGCAGAGCGGCGTCTGGCTGACGCTGCTGCCGCTCTACCTGTTCACGCTGGTGTTCGTGGCCGGGCCTCTGGTGTATATGTTCGTACTCAGCTTCCAGACGCGCGCCGAGGTATGGGGTGTGGTGAACCAGTTCACACTGGACAACTACAAAAATATTTTTCAGCCCGTGTACCTGAACACCTTTGTGGAGTCCTTCAAGCTGGCGCTCACCAGCACGCTGCTCATCTGCGCCATCGGCTATCCTTTCGGCTATTTTATGGCAAAGCTGCCCGCGCAGTGGAAAAAGCGCGTGATGCTGCTGCTCATGATCCCGTTCTGGACCAGCTCGCTCATCCGGCTGTACGGATGGATCATCATTTTCCGTGCAAACGGTACGCTGGATAAGCTGCTGATGGGCCTGGGCCTTACCGACAGCCCGCTCAAGCTGCTGTACACCTATCCCGCCGTGGTGGTGGGCATGGTATACGCGCTGCTTCAGTTCATGATCCTGGCCGTTTACTCCAGCGCGGAAAAAATGGACTGGAGCCTTGTGGAGGCCGCGCGGGACCTGGGCGCTACGCCGCTGAAGGCCTTTCTTACCGTCACGCTCAAGCTGACGCTGCCGGGCCTGCTCTCGGGTGTTATCCTTACGTTCATCCCCTCCATGGGCCTGTTCTTCATCGCCGACATCCTGGGCGGCAACAAGGTGGTGCTGGTGGGCAGCCTCATTCAGGACCAGCTTATGAAAGCACACAACTGGCCCTTTGCGGCCGCGCTGAGCGTGGTGCTGATGATCCTGACCAGCCTGATGATCTCGCTGTACAAGCGTGTGACACACACCACGGAACTGGAGGGCATCTTATGAAAAACCGTACAAAACTGCCCAACATCTATATCGGCGTTGTCACGGCCGTTCTGTATCTGCCCATCGTGCTCGTTATCATCTATTCGTTCAACGAAAGCAAGATCAGCTCGGTGTGGGGCGGCTTTTCTCTCAAATGGTACGAAACGCTGTTCAGGGACGCCGCCATGTTCGAGGCGCTGGGCAACAGCATCGTTCTGGCGCTGTGCGCCAGCCTCGGCGCGGCGGTCATCGGCACGCTGGGTGCTTACGGCTTCACCAAGGTGCAGCTTCGCACCAAAAGTGCCGTGGAATATGTGTCCATGCTTCCCATCATGATCCCCGAGATCATCCTGGGCATGGTGTTCATGACGTTCTTCGCGCTCATCGGCCTGCCCTTCGGCATGACGACGCTCATCCTCGCCCATACTGCCTTTTGCGTCCCTTATGTCTATATGCTGGTGAAAGCGCGCCTGGTGGGCATGGACAAAAGCCTGGCGGAAGCTGCGCGGGACCTGGGCGCGGGCGAGGTGCGCGTGTTCTTCGATATCACGCTGCCCCTGCTGGTGCCTGCCATTCTGTCCGGCATGCTGCTCAGCTTCGCCATGAGCCTGGACGACGTCATCATCAGTATCTTCGTCACGGGCGTCAACGTAAACACGCTGCCCATCAAGGTTTATACGCAAATCAAAACCGGCGTCACACCGGAGATCAACGCCCTGTGCACATTGATGCTGGGCGCCACCATCATTCTGGTTGTTCTCTCGAATGTCCTGGGTAAAGTGGGAAAGCCCCGGACCGGGAAGCAGCATAAAGAGACCGCGGAGCGTTCCGCGGCTCCCGTCCCGGCGCAGCCGCAGTGATTCTGCAGCCGCCGCAGCAACACCATAAGGAGGAAAACCAATGAAAAAATTCTTTGCACTGGCACTCTCTCTGGCGCTGGCGCTCACCGCGTTCGCGGGCTGTTCCAGCACGTCCGCTTCCACTTCCACGCCGTCCGCGGCTTCCGGCAGCACGGCCGGCTCCGCAGGCACGGCCGCTTCCGGCGAGCTGAACCTGTACACCTGGGAGGGCATGTTCCCCCAGGAGGTGCTGGACGCCTTTACCGCCGAGACCGGCATCAAGGTGAACTATTCCAGCTTCGATACCGACGAGACCATGCTGGCAAAGCTGGAGACCGCCAAGGGAGGCGACTATGACGTCGTCATCGCCGACGACTACATCATTGAAACGGCCATCGCCGAGGGCCTGGTGATGGAGCTGGACAAAAGCAAGATCGCCAACATCGGCAACGTGAACCCCGTATACCAGGGCCAGTTCTTTGACCCGGAGGACGCCTACACCGTTCCCTACGGCGCGGGCGTGCAGACCATCGTCTACAACCCCGATCTGGTGGATATTGAGATCAACGGCTACGAGGACCTGTGGGACGCCGCGCTGGAAAGCAGCCTGGGCATCACCAGCAACTTCCGCGTGATGAACGGCATGGCGCTGAAGATCGCGGGTGAAAGCTACAACACCGAGGACGTGGCCGCCATCGAGGCCGCGGGCGCAAAGCTGCTTGAGCTGGCCCCCAACATCCGCCTCATCAAGGACGACAACCTGCAGGATGACCTGATCTCCGGCGAGATCAGCGCCGGCGTCATGTACACCAGCCAGGTGACCATGGCCTGCCTCGCCAATCCCGACCTGAAGGTCGTTTACCCCTCCGAGGGCATCGGCTTCGGCATCATGGCCCAGTTCGTTCCCGTAAACGCCCCCAACCCCGACGCCGCCCACGCGTTCATCGATTATATCCTGCGGCCGGAGGTCTCCAAGCAGTGCTTTGAGTATATCGGCTATTACTGCACCAACCAGGCTGCGGACGCGCTCATCGAGGACGCGTACCAGTCCTTCCTGACGCTGCCCGAGGATTTCAGCGCTGACAACATGGAAATGATCCAGAATATTTCCGCCGAAGCCATGGAAGCCCACACCAAAGTGTGGACAGAGTTCCGCACGGCCTGCGGCCAATGAAGCGCGTCTGAATATCCCCGGCCCGTGCGCCGGATAAAAAAAACTCCGGGAAATGGGGGCCGTCTTTTGACGGCCCTTGTTCCCGTATTGGGGAGGTTCAAAACCATGGATGCTGTTGAACAGAAGATCCTTGCCGCCGTTGACGCCCAGCGTGAAACGCTGCTTGCCTTTGCACAGGATATCGGCGCGCACGCCGAGCCGGGCTTTTTTGAAACACGCACCGCCGCCCGTGTGGCCGAACTGCTGCGCGGCTGCGGGCTTTCGCCGCAAACCGGTCTGGCCCGCACAGGCGTAAAGGCCGTTTTGCAGGGCGGCGCGCCCGGCCCCTGCGCGGCCGTCATCGGCGAGCTGGACGGCATTCTTTGCCCCGCGCACCCCGCCGCAAATCCCGAAAACGGCGTTGCCCATGCCTGCGGGCACAATGCGCAGCTCACCGCGCTGGTGGGCGCCGCGCTGGCGCTGAGCGCGCACGGGGTGGCCGAGGCGCTTTCGGGCAGCGTGGCGTTTTTTGCCGTTCCCGCCGAGGAATATGTCCCCATCGGCACGCGGCAGGCGCTGCAAAAGCAGGGCGTGGAATTCTGCTGCGGCAAATCCGAACTGCTGCGCACGGGCGGCTTCGACGGCGTGGACCTTGCGCTGACCACGCATGTACATATGATTCCCTGCGAAAGTGACCTCCTTTTGGGCAACGTGGCCTGCAACGGCTTCACCAGCAAAACGGTCGTCTTTCACGGCAAGGCCGCCCACGCGGCCACTGCGCCCCACGCGGGCGTAAACGCCCTCAACGCGGCCGCGCTGGCGCTGAACGCCGTGGGGCTTCTGCGGGAGACTTTCCGCGAATGCGACACGGTGCGCATCCACACCAACATCCGCGAGGGCGGCGCGGCGCTGAACGTGGTGCCGGAGACCGTGGTAATGGAGGCCATGGTGCGGGCCGCCACACTGGAGGCGCTGGACGACGCGGCCCGAAAATTCGACCGGGCCTGCACCCACGCGGCCGAGGCTCTGGGCGCGCACGCCGAGATTCTGACCTATCAGGGCTACATGCCCGTGCGCCCGGCCCCGGCAGACCCCGCTTTGCTGGCGGCAGCCGCCGCGCTGCCCGGGCTTTCGGCCCAATGCGCCGAGCCGGGTATGCAGAACATTGCCAGCACCGACGTAGGCGACCTCTCCCAGGTGATGCCCGTGGTGAACTTTACCCACGGCGGTACGGCGGGCGCGCTCCACAGCGCGGACTTTGCCGTCACGGACGTGGACAAGGCCTATATCGCTCCCGCCAAGATGATGGCTCTGACGGCCTATCATCTGCTGAAGGACGGCGCGGTGCTGGCGCGCCGGACAATGGACGGATTCACCCCCGTGTTCACACGGGAAAGCTATATCGAAACAGTAAGGAGGCAGGGCTGATGGCACAGCGCATCTGCTTTTTGGGACGCGGCGGCAGCGGAAAAAGCACCGTCGCGCAGAACCTGGGCCACGCGCTGGCCCTCAAAGGGTACCACGTGCTGCTGGTGGGCAACGACATCAGCCTTTCCTCCACGGTGCTGCTGCGCGGAGAAGCGGATATCTCCCCCGCGCTGGAGGATTACCGGGAACACTACGAGATCGACCTGAACGACTACGTCATCCCCACGCCCAGCGGCGTATACTGCCTGGAGCTGGGCAGCATCGACCCCGGCGTGGGATGCCTGGCCCGCGGCGTCACGCTCATTGATGAGATGCTGGATACTCAGGGCGTCTCCAATTCCCTGCAGCTCGACTTCATCCTCTATGATATCTCCGGGGAAACGCCCTGCACGGGCTACATCCTTCCCATCCGCGAGGGCGTGATGCAGCGGTGCATCATTGTCACCAACGGAAGCTTTGCCTCCGTCACCACGGCCAACAGCATTTTGCAGGCCATCCTGCGCGCCGCGGGCGCGGACAACTTCCCCGTGCAGCTCATCGTGAACAATGCCTCCTGTGAGGAGACGAAAGAGGAGCTTGCCAGCTATGCCCGGCGCGCCACCATCGAGATCCTGGCCAGTCTGGATTACTGCAAAGAGCTGGAATACAGCTCCCTTGCCGGCAAAACGGTGTTCGACACCGCGCCCGACAGCGCCTGCGCCGCACACCTGCGCGCCGTTGCGGACGATCTTCTGCTCTCCACCATCCCCACGAGCCTCACGCCTTTCCCCCGCCGGGAACTGGTCACCTGGCTGCGCTGCTGGCAGCGGCGCGAGCTCGCCCGCCGCCTTGCTTTGGCAGACACGGAGGCGTGCGATGGTTGACGTGGTATTCACGGGCGGGCGCGTGGTAGACGTGCGGACATGCACGTCCCGTATCGCAAACGTCGCCGTGGAACACGGCAAGATCGTGGATATCTCCGCGCATGAGCTTCCTGCAAAACGCGTGGTGGACGCGGCGGGCCTTGTTGTGGCCCCGGGCTTTATCGATGTGCACGGCCATCTGGACGGCCATGCCTATGCGGGGCAACTCTCCGCCATGCAGGGCATTACCACCACTGTCGGCGGCAACTGCGGGCTTTCCCCGCTGGACCTGGAGGGCTGGTTCGCCGGACAGGCGCGCACAGGCTATGTGATCAACCAGGCGGAGCTGGTGGGCCACAGCTTTTCCATGCGCCGGGCCGTGGGCATCGAGGATGTGAATGCCCGGGCCAGCGCCGCCCAGACGGACGCGATGGTCCGCATTGCCGACAGGGCGCTGCGCGCGGGCGCGGCGGGCGTTTCCCTGGGGCTGGACTACGCCCCGGGCAGCGGCCTGGCCGAGATAGACGCCATGGCCGCCATAGCGGCAGAATACGGGCGCTGCCTGCCCGTGCATACACGCCTGTTCACCCAAAACGACCTTTATTCCCTGTACGAGATGCTGGCCGCGGCCAAGCGCAGCGGCGGGCGGCTGCTGCTGAGCCATTTCGTCTACCAGTACAGCGGCTTCGGCACGCTGCGCCCGGCGCTGGACGTTGTGGACGCCGCCCGCGCCAAGGGCATGGACGTATGGATGGACAGCGGCATGTATACCGACTGGGCCACCTATGCAGGCACCGCCACTTTTGACGAGCAGACCATCAAGGACAACTCCCTGCGCTTCGGCGATATGGTCGCCGCCACGGGCAAGTATACGGGCACGCGCCTGAACCGGGAGCTGTACGAGCTTCTGCGCCACAAATATCCGGACGAGTCCATCATCTGCTATTCCGGCGAGCCGTACGAGATCTACGAGGCGCTGCAAAAGCCCTATGCCATGATGAGTACGGACGCGGGCGCTTACGCCCCCGGCGAGGGGCACCCGCAGATTGCGGGCAGCTATCCGCGTTTTCTGCGTAAGATGGTGCGGGAAAAGCGCCTGCTGGGGCTGGAGGAAGCCGTGTACAAATGCACGCTGCTGCCCGCCCAAACATACCACATTCCCGGCAAGGGCGTGCTGGAGCCGGGATATGACGCGGACCTTGTGCTTTTTGACCGGGACGCCGTGCGCGACAACGCCAAAATGCCCGACAAGGGCGAGCCGGACGCCCCGCCCGACGGCATCCCCTATGTGATGGTGAACGGTGTGTTCGCCGTGGATGACGGCGTGTTCCAAAACACCCGCAGCGGCAGCGTCATCCGGTACTGAGCGGACGCACTGTGGTATTCCGCTCTCTTTTCGCCATGCCGCCCTTTGCTGTTTCGGCTGTGGTAAATTTAGATTTGATAAAAGGTGCGATGACGTTGAGTAAAAACAAGACAGCTACGGTTTTTGCAATTTCGGCTGCGGCACTATATGCAATTAATGTGCCATTATCAAAACTTTTACTGATAAATGTGTCGCCCAGAATGCTCGCAGGATTTTTATATTTAGGAGCAGGTGTTGGTATTGGTGTACTTCTTGGAATAAGGAAAACACAGAACAGGCCGGCTGACGAACAATGGCTGGATAAAAAAGATTTGCCTTATACGATTGCAATGATTGGTCTCGACATAGCAGCACCTATATTCTTAATGCTTGGCATTGCTAATACAAATTCCGCTAATGTTTCGCTGATTAATAATTTTGAAATTGTTGCAACTTCTGTGATTGCTCTTGTAATTTTTAAAGAAAAAATTTCCAGGAGGTTATGGGCCGCAATTATCCTTGTAATGCTATCCAGTGCAATTCTTGGTTTTGAGGGAACAGAGGCATTTGTATTTAACAAGGGTTCATTGTTTGTATTGTGCGCTTGTATATGCTGGGGCGTGGAGAATAATTGCACAAGGAGTATAAGTGATAAGAGTTCAGAAGAAATCGTTTTGATGAAAGGAATTTTCTCTGGTATCGGTAGTATCCTTATTGCATTTATTGTTGGGGAAAAACCGCCTGAAATCACCTATATGCTTGCCGCTATGTTACTTGGTTTCGTTTCCTATGGCTTGAGCATTAACTTTTACATTATGGCACAAAAAAATTTAGATGCCGCAAAAACAAGTGCCTTTTATTCTGTTGCACCATTTTTAGGAGTTGGATTTAGTTTTATTATTTTAGGCGAAAGACCGACATTTCAATTTTACATTGCTCTTGGAATTATGATAATCAGTACATTGCTTATGATAAAGGATACGCTTGGCAATGAAAAATTATATAATGGTTACGTCCATATCCATCAACATAAACATGGGCGCATAGTACACACACACGAGCATAGACATTTTGTATATAATCCTATGCACATACATAATCATTCACATGCAGGCTAATAGACAAATTCAAAATTATCAGGCATTCGTTCTTTTCAAAAAACGCAAAACAGCGCGGGCGTCCAGCCTTATCCGCCGGACGCCCGCGTTTTTTTTCGCCATTTTCCTCGTCCGTTTACTCCACGCGCCAATAAGCCGCGCTGTACGGCGCAAGACGGCTGCCGCCGCCGAAATCGTGCGGCCTTCCGGTGACAAGGTCCACCGCCCGCCCCGCGCCCGCGTCAAAGTGCGCGTCGAACGGTTCGCCCTCCGCGTTCACGGCCACCAGCACGCGCTCGCCCTCCGCCGCGCGCTCGAAGATGTACTGCCGGTTCGTCAGCAGCACCGTGCGGTAAGCGCCATGGCACAGTGCCCGGCTGCCCCGGCGCGCCGCCGCCAGCCGGGCAATATACTCCGTCAGCCCGTTTTTCTGCGGCATGTCCACCGCGGGGCGCAGCGCCGCGTCGCCGTCCTCTTTGCCGCCCTCCATGCCCCACTCGCTGCCGTAATAAACGCAGGGCACGCCGGGCATGCCGAACAATACCCCGTACAACGGCCACAGATGCTCTTTGTTCGTTAAAATCGTGGCCACGCGCGTTACATCATGGTTATCCGCAAAGGACAGCAGAGGCAGGCCCTTATACAGCGTCCACGCCTCGGGGCCGAACTGCCGCGCCAGGCTGTGGCCGATCTCAAACAGGTTCATGGAATTGAAGCTGGAATACAGCCCCTTGTAGCACTCATAATTGGTGGCGCTGTGCAGCATGGCGCCGTTCACCATGCGCTTGTAATCGCCGTGCAGCATTTCGCCGATGAGCACGAATTCCGGCTTCAGGCCGCCGGTAAAGGCGCGCAGACGGCGCACGAAATCCCCGTCCAGACAATAGGCCACATCCAGCCGCAGGCCGTCGACGCCAAATTCCTCCACCCAGCCGCGAATACAGCCGAACAGGTATTCCGCCACAGCCGGATTGCGCAGGTTCAGCTTTACAAGCTCGTAATGGCCCTCCCAGCCCTCGTACCACAGGCCGTCGTTGTAACCCGAATTGCCGCCGAAGTCAATGTGGAACCAATCCCGGTACGGGCTGGCCTCCCGCTTTTCCAGTACGTCCCGGAAGGCCCAAAAGCCGCGCCCCACATGGTTGAACACACCGTCCAGCACCACCCGGATGCCCGCCGCGTGCAGCGCCGCGCACACGCGCGCAAAATCCGCGTTCGTACCAAGGCGGCCGTCCAGCTTCGTATAGTCCCGGGTATCGTAGCCGTGAGCGTCGGATTCAAACACCGGGCAGAAATACACCGCGTCCGCCCCCAGCTTTTTGATATGGGGCACCCAGTCCAGCAGCTTCAAAATACGCGGCTCCGTTCCGCCATCGTTTTCCCGCGGCGCGCCGCACAGGCCCAGCGGATAGATCTGGTAAAACACGCTTTCTTCAAACCACATCACGGGGTCACTCCTTTTCTTCGCGCCGCCCGCTCCGCATGGGGCGCGCTTTGCCGTTCCGGTTCACGGGACAGCCTGTTCTTTAGTATACCATATTTCTAAGCTCACACTTCGCGTACCGCTCGTGTTCACTAAGAAACA
>OLGF01001582.1_pt1 | contig 23825 bp, 28 predicted proteins | sample 1604971 | NCBI WGS metagenome assembly OLGF01 (sample SAMEA3888902, study PRJEB22519) | human gut metagenome | biome: human gut; feature: human-associated habitat; material: faeces | place: Denmark | collected 2011 | reverse complement strand
CAATTAACAGGGATGTTTCCAGCTTGTTTTTAAGAACAGAGAACTGGACACCCTAATTTATTGTAGGAGTATTTCCATTAATCCTGCCCTTACCTCTTTGTTAGGAATGCCTAGATAATATCCATTGCTCAGCGGGTCATACTTTTTGATGGTAAGATAGCCGCTTTGGTAGAGCAAAGGCAAGGCATCGCTCATCTTTTCCGTAGGACGGTCGAAGGATGAGGAAAAGGCAAACATATCGTCAAGTGTTGTGACATCTGTATGGAAATGTTGCATCTGATGAATCAGGTAGGTTGATGTACCCGAAGCATACCAGTAGTTGTCGATGAATCCTGCCGCAAAACTTCTCATGAGACTGTATGGATTGAAGATATCTTCACCTTCCCGGCTGAAGTGGTAACCATCATAGTTTTCTCTTAGCAATTCTCTCATTCTTTCGAATGATACATGATTTTTGCTAGCCAGCAAAGCAATATCTTCTTTCAGAATGGTGTCCAGTTCATCCTTGGTGATGCCGCAGATGGTAGAAAACTCCGGATCCATACTGATGTTGCTAAGATTATTGATAGTGCTGAAGATGCTGAGTTGAGAGAATTTTGTGATTCCCGTGATAAAGGCAAAATGAATATGCGAACTGTTGGCTTTAATAGGCGCATAAAACTCCTGCATGATAGTTCTTACAGCTTCCAGTTTGGTCTCATCATGCAACACATCAAGTAGAGGAGCATCGTATTCGTCAATAATGATAACGACTTTTCTGCCGGTCATCGATTCTGCCTGTTCTATGAGCTGGGTTAATCTGTTGCCGGCACTTTTCCTCATATCTTCTATTCCGAATTGCTTTTCGAACCTGCGTAATTGCATGTCGAATTTTTCAGGAAAGAGAGATAAATCGCAGTTCTTGAAGGTTGACAGATCGAAATGGAGTACAGGAAATTCTGTCCATTCTTTCTCCAAAGTTTCGATAGCGAGTCCTTTGAAAAGCTCTTTCTTTCCTTCAAAGTAAGAGCGCAGCGTACTGCTTAGCAGGGACTTACCAAAACGGCGTGGACGGCAAAGAAACACATATTTGTATTTCTTTGCCATATTGTAAATGAGGGCGGTTTTATCTACATAGATCATACCTTCCTCTATAATGTCGCTGAAGGTTTGCACTCCTACCGGATAGATTCTTTCCTTTGCCATAATCTTCGAAGTTTATATTTCCACCGCAAATTTACAATTATTATTTGATATATGCAAATAATCAAGTGCAATATTTAAAACAGCAAAATAAATATCCTCCTTATCTTTTCTTTTTTAGGATAAAATGAGTACTTTTGCAAAAAAAAAGTTGGATTCATAGGTTAGCATTTTCTCTACCCGAGGGTAATAGCTAGTAAAAATCGTGATGGAAAAGAAAGAAATATCAACACTGTTCAGGCAGTATTACGGGCGGATGTATGGGATGGCTGTCAGCATCCTCTACGATGAGCAAGAGAGCAAGGATGTGGTTAGCGACATCTTTGAACGATTGCTCGAATCTGATACCGTATTGTTGCCAGATACCATCGAGCACTATCTGCTAACGAGTGTTCGAAACAGTTGCCTCAAGCGCATTTCACAAAAAACGAACCGGCAGCGTATCGCTATGCTTTATGCCAGCGAACAACAGATGGCTGCATCTCCAGAAGAAGATGAACTCCGGTTGGAGCAGATGCTGCATTTTGCCAAGACCCATCTCACCCCACAACAGCAGTGCATTTTCAAGATGCGATTCCTGGGAGGGATGAAGTATGGAGAGATAGGAGAGGAACTGGGTATCAGCCGAGTGGCAGTCTGGAAACATCTTTCCAACATTACGAAGATGATTAAAGAACAATTTAAAGATTCAGAGTTATGACCAACAAGAGTAATGACGATCAGTTAGTTCTGCTGAAGCGGGCTTTTGCCTATGAGAAGGCGAAAGACTCTGTGGATGTGGATAAAGCTTGGAAGGAGTTTGAGACAAAACTTGCTGATACTGATTCCAAGCAAGGGGATGAGGCTTGGGATATTTCCGAAAAAGCGTATCATCCGACAGGGCAATCTTCCTGGATGAAGATAGCAGCCGTCTTTGTGGGATTGCTGATGCTTTCGGGCATTTCGTATGCGGCTTATCATATTGTGAATCGTGCTGAAAAGAACGAGACGGCTTTGGTGACAGATAGCGTGAAGACACCGCAAAAACAGAAGGCAAAGGTTGCGGTAGATGACGCTTGGCTGAAGATAGAACCAACCCAGAAAGCCCCTGTTATCTTTGAGGATATTGAGTTGTCTGGTATCTTGGAGTATATTGCCGACAAGATGCAGGTAAAGGTGGAGTACCGCAACCAGGCAGCAGCACATATCCGTTTTTATCTGCAATGGGATAGCAAGGATTCCCTGCAGGATATCATCGACAAGATCAATCACTTTGATAAGGTACATCTTTCCTTTGATGAGGCTAATCAGATGTTGATTGTAGAGTAAATACGCATGATTTGTTCCTATCCGACAGGAACTGTGAAAAAGAGAGAAACTATGAAGAGAATCATATTTATGATATTTCTGTGCATGGCGCTTATGGCAGGCTATGCACAACGCTTGTCGCATACTTTCGACAAGGCTTCGTTCAGTAAGGTCTTGGTCTGGCTAGACAAGGCTCAACCCCAATATAAAATCAATTTTATCTACGATGAGTTGGAGGATTTCACCGTCAGTACTTCTTTCAAGAACAAGGATGTCCGTGATATCGTAACCCAGGTAATTGGCTTTTATCCCATCCGTGCCACCTTCGACAAGGATGAGATCTATTTCGAGTGTGTCCAGAAGGAACCCCAGAAACTGATAGGAAGGGTATTGGATGATAAGGGCGCACCGATGGAATTTGTCAACATCGCTCTTCTGGATGTCAGGGATTCCAGCTATGTGAATGGGGGTGTGAGCAATCTTTCTGGCGACTTCGTGATTCCTGTTCATCAGAAGCAGGTCATCGCCCGTTTCTCCTATGTTGGCTACAAGACCCAGTATAAACGGGTGAATGTGGGCAAGATGGGCAGTATCCGGTTGTTCCGTGATGCCTATACATTAAATAAGGTGGTGGTGAAAGCCTACAAGCCTTTGTTCCAACGCAAGGAAGACAAGACCGTTTTCAATGTGAGTGAACTGAAGAATATCGGGGCTATGAATGCCACGGATGTGTTGAAGTATGCTCCAAAGGTGATGGTGCAGGATGATGCTTCCGGAGGAGTGAATATCAAGGTGAATAATACAGAGGCAACCATTTTCGTAAATGACAGAAAACTGGCAGGAACGGAACTGAAGTCTTTCCTTTCAAGCATCAAGGCTGATGATATCCAAAGCATTGAGATACAAGATACGCATGGTGCTGAGCATGATGCCGATATTAAGGGTGGCATTGTTCATATAAGGACAAGGATTCGAGCTGGTTTTAATGGAAGTATCACGGGATATGTGGGAAATCTAAGCCCAGAATCGAGTAAGTTTTATTCCTATTATCCATTGTTGAATCTTAATTTGGGAACGGAGCGTTGGAATGTTTATGCCTCTACTTATTATATCTGGGCAAGAAATGCCCTATATTGTGAGACGCAACATCATTTTATGGAGACTGATACCCATCATCTTGTTGCTCAAACGTATGATAATAGGCAAAAGTTATATTTCTATCGTGTGGGTAGTATCTATGCCATTGATAAGAAGCATCATCATCTCTTTGGCGCTGAACTGAATGGAAATATCAATAATAGGCATGCTGTTAGTGCGGGTGATTACTGTAAGTTTACTGATGCCAATAAAATGTTGTATCAAGGTGTTTCTGATATGAACGACCATAATAAAACGGATTATCTGAATGCGGTGCTTTCTTACAATTGGAAAATAGATGAGAAAGACAGTTATTTAAAGGTGTTAGGCAACTATAATTATAAGTATGCCAACAAGGGCAATAGTTTCGTGGCATCTTATGAAGATTATGAGCCTTTGCATACGGATGAGTATAATCAATCAACCTCGAATGCCAATACAGGAAGTTTGCAGACGGATTTCCGTTATAATTTCCCTAGCAGTTTGGCGCTTCGCTTAGGTTCTAAATATGAGAATAATATCAGAACCACAGGATTGAACATCAGGAACAATCTCGTGGAGGGAGATTTGACTTCAAGCGATTGGAAGTATCAGGAACAGGTTGCGGCTGCTTATCTCGGGTTGTCGAAGAACTTTGGAGAGAAGGTGTTTGCTTATCTGAGTATGCGAATGGAGAATACTTGGCAGAAGGGCATCAATCGCTTGACTGATAAAACAGAGGTGGATAAGCGATATACCAATTGGTTTCCTTATGCATACCTGTCTTATAAGTTCAATGACAAGAGCAGTATGAGTCTTACATATAGCAGCAGTATCAACCGTCCTTCGTTTGGTGATCTTACCAATAACAAGGAACGTATTTCAGCCGTTCTTTATACAACTGGCAATCCGAATGTGCAGCCATCTATCAGTAACTCCCTTATATGGGAGTTGACGCATGGTAACCATTCTCTGTCTTTCTCGTATAAGCATAGGAAAGATGTGATAGCTGAGTATTTTGAGACGATTGGTGACAAGACTTATCGTGATATAACCAATTTTGGCTCAGAGACCATCGTGGGGGCTGATTATGCTTTCAATGGGAAAATCTTGCCTTGGTGGAATCTCAACATGGGGTTGGCTGGCTATTATGACGATATTCCAAAGAGTTATAATGTAAAGCACATTTGGGTGGTAAGAGGCAATTGCGTCAATTACCTCACCTTCAAGAAGATAGGTAGTTTTTCTGTGGAGGGAAATTATTCTACAAGTACGATAGATGCTAACTATAAAAGTCATCCTCTTGGCTACGTGTGTTTAGGGTATAATCGAACATTCTTGAAGGATGCCTTGTCGCTGGGTTTCAGCGTATTTGATGTCTTCCATACGCTTCGTCAGAAAGGCTATCAGCTCAATCCAGTCCTCGACTATGAGTTCTATCAGAAGGCATACTCCCGTTATAGCCTGACATTGACTTATAGCTTCCACAATAAGTATAAGGCTCGTAAAGGTCAGATTCAGAATGATAACTCTATTATCAATCGACTATAAAAAATGGGGAATCTGTTTTTGCAGGTTCCCCTTTTTTCTCTTTATCAATTCCTTGTTTTTCTACCTTTCAATTTCTTCTACAAGTCCCCCAGATGTCTTTCTATAGGAATTCCGCGGTTCTTGTCCTTGTCATTCTTGTTGATGTCTATCCAGTTGCGCAGGGTATCCATGGCGATGCGGGTGGCATGGCGAAGATAATCGCCATCCTTCAGTCTGCCCACGATGATGCTGGAGAAGATGTCGCCGGTGCCCGGGAACTGAACAGGGATTTCTTCGTAGGGCAGGAGGAAATACTCTTCTGTAAGATGATTGAAACCTACCACGGCATGCTGACCCTCTACGATGCACGAGGTGATGAGCACGGAGTGGGAACCGATGGCTCTCAGTTTATCTATCAGTTCATAGGCTTCCTTCTGCGAGATTCCCTCTTCCTTGTATTCCGAATCCGTCAGCAGGCAAGCCTCGGTATAGTTGGGAAAACAGAGATGCGATACGCTCAGCATCTCCTTCATGCATCTCACGGTACTCTCACTGGCTCCACCATAGAGCTTGCCGTAATCGCCCATCACGGGATCCACATAGATGTCGGTGCCCAGTGCTGCCTGTTCTCTGCAATAGCGTGCCACCAGCTTCGCCTGACGCTCCGAAGCCATGAAACCCGTGGTGATGGCATCGAAGTGAATGCCCAGTTCGTTCCACTTCTGCAAGGCTTCCTCGATATACGATGTGCATTCCAGAATGGCGTACTTGCCGTATGGGAAGGTGTTGCTGATGAGCATGGTGGGTAGATTAAACACATCGAGTCCCATATAAGAGAGGATAGGCATCTGAACCGCGGCAGATACCTTTCCGTAGCCACACATATCGCTGATAATAAGGATATTACTTTTCGCTTTCATTCTTTCTTTTTTCTACTTGTTTTTCTTTCTTATCCTGATTATCTCTTAATAGCTGGCTGTACACTTGATGCCCAGTGCCTCTACACGGTCCTTGATGGCATCGAGAACTACCTTTGGTGCCTTTTCCAGCAACTTGTCTGGTGTTTCGCGGGCGATGGTATAAACCATTACCTGCTGAGGCTGGATGTCTTTCACTGCCTCCAGCCAAGGAGCTACGAAATGCTCGCTGGTATTGTCCAAACCGTCACCTCTCAGGAACATGGTCTGGATGATGACGTGCCCCTTGAACATCTTCAGATATTTGATCACATCCTTCACGTCGTAGTTAGGCTGCTGAGGGCGGTCCAGCTTCTTGATGTAATCCATATCCACGGTATCCAGTTTCAGGATGTTGTTATCCACGAGCATCAGCGCCTCTCTCACTTCCTCCTTATATATATAGGTGGCGTTGCTGAGTACGGATACTTGTGCTTCAGGGAAATATTTCTTGCAGAGTTCCATCGTATCTTCCACGATTCCCTTGAAGTCTGGGTGTCCCGTAGGTTCACCGTTTCCTGCGAAGGTAATGTCGTCCAGAGGCTGGTTGTTGTCGTGGCGCTCTTTCAGAACCTTCTCCAATCCTTCTCTTACCTCCTCGCGGGTAGGGCGCTTCTTCTTAGGACGGAAGTCGGCGTTGAATCCGCATTCGCAATAAACGCAGTCGAATGAGCAGACCTTGCCATCAGATGGCATGAGGTTGATGCCCAGTGAAACTCCCAGACGGCGGGAGTTTACCGGACCGAATATCGGTGATGGATAAATAATCGTTGACATAATCTTATTCTCCTTTATCTAATCTATTCTTTACTTTGGTAATACCTATTTTTATACCAATCTTATTTACTTGTTCGTAATTTGATGGGCAAAAGTACTAAAAAATGTTGGAATGAACAAATAAATCAACTGAAAATCGATTTAGCCTTACCATTTGTCTTCTTTCTACGATAGATTGTGTACTTTTGTATTCAAATCCGGGGAGAATCTTGGAGATTTCGATTTGGATTTAAAGGAAAAAAACAAAAAAGTTGATGTTTTGCTTAGTTTTTCGCTTGGCTCAACTGTATAGATAGTATATGAACAGAAAAAAGGACATAGAACAGTTATTCCGTCAGCATTACGCGAAGATGTACAATCTGGCCAGATGCATTCTTTCGGATGATGACGAGAGCAAGGATGTGGTGAGCGAAGTATTCGCCCAGATTCTTGCCGATGATGTGGTTCTGGTGCCTGGGAGTGAGGAAGGTTACTTGATGCGGAGCGTACGCAACCGCAGTCTCAACCTGATAGCTCATAAGAGCGTGAAGGAAAGGGTGGCGAAGCTGCTGCTGGATGATGCCGACGTGATTCTCTCAGAAGAGACCGATGAACGGCTCGACCGGCTGATGCTTCTCATCGAAGACCTGGAACCGCCTATCCAGCAACTCATTTTCCGTCTGCGCTATCTTCAGGAGAAATCTTATCAGGAGGTGGCTGATGAAGTGGGAGTGAGCAAGGTGACGGTATTCAATCATCTCTCGAAGGCGATGGACTGGATTAAGAAACAATTTAAATGAGCAAGACAATGACAAACATGAGTAAAGAAGAAAAGCGGATGATGCTCTTTGACATGCAGGAGCATCCCGAGAAATATACCGACGAGCAGGTGGAGCACCTGCTTGCCGATGAGGAAGTGAAGGAGTTCTTCCATGAACTGGCGATGGCGAGAATGGCTGGCAAGAAAGCCAATCCGAAGGAGGTGGATGTGGATGAGGCTTGGAAGGAATTTGTTCAGGCACATCACGAGGATAAGATGGCGATGGATGCCGGCAAATCCAAGGACGTTTATCGCAACCGAATGAAGATTGCTGCATCCATCGTCGGCATCATCTTCCTTTCGGGGGTAGCCTTGGCTGCGATTCACAATGGCTGGTTGGGGTTCCCGGCTTCTGATCAGGCAGCGGATAACAAGGTTGCTACAGAACAGCTGGCAACAACCCAGGCGCTGCCGAATGACAGTCTTCGTGCTGTAACAGCAGAGAGTAAGGATTCGCTTGATATGAAGCCGGTGGTGTTTGATGATGCTGAATTGGGAACCATTCTGGCTCAGCTATCCGGTTTCTATCATGTCAAGGTGGAGTATGTGGATGCCGGTGCCCAGCACATCCGTCTCTTCTTCAACTGGAACAAGACGAAGACTTTGGAGCAGAACCTGGAGATTTTGAATGCTTTCGACCGCATACAGATAGAGTATATTGACGGAACATTGATGGTGAAATAAGATAGGAGGATATATTTATGAGAGATTTTTGGAAACCAATGCCCGTTAGCGGCAAGCCTGTCAGAGAGCTTCTTCTTCTCTTCCTGCTGTTTTGGATTCAGCAGTCTTATGCCCAGCGCATCACCCGACAATATAATAATGTGTCGTTCTCTGCGGCGTTGAAGGATTTGAATGCCCGCCAGCATAAGTACACCATCAACTTCGTGTATGATGAACTGGAGGATTTCAGGGTAACCAAGAGCATCCGCAACCAGAGTGTTCCCGATGCCATCATGCAGCTGATAGGATTCTATCCCATCAGGATGACGCAGGTGGAGGATAATATCATGGTGGAGTGTACGCAGAAGACAACACTTCGTTATAAGGGACGTATTATAGATGAGAGTGGCAATGCTGCCGAATATGCAAATATAACCTTGTTGTCGCCCATTGATTCTACGATCGTAGGACATGGTGTGAGTAATGAGAATGGAAGTTTTGTCATTCCTTGTAATTCCCGGAAGGTGTTAGCCCGTATCACATACGTTGGTTATAAGACAATCAGCCGTATATACAGCAATCCGGAAATGGGAATCATCAAATTGCAGCCTGAAACGATGATAATCAAGGGAGTTGTAGTGAAGGGTGAAAGGCCTCAGTATAAAATGTCGCCTGGAGGAGTGGAGGTTGCCGTAGAGCATACCTTGCTTTCTAAAATGGCAAATACTTTTGATGTCTTGAACCTGTTGCCCCGTGTCTCTGTGAATGGGCAAAAGATATCCGTGTTTGGTAAAGGCACACCGATTGTCTATATCAACAACAAGCGAGTGAATGACAATAATGAGATTGTAAACATCACTCCCGACAACATCAAGTCGATTTCCGTGATAACAAGTCCTGGGGCAGAATATGATGCCGAGGTAGAATCGGTAATTCGTATCCGCACCAAAGAGCGGCGTGCCAATGGGTTCAGTTTGCGTGCAGATGCTTTTGGTGGTTACTGGTGGTTACGGCATTTCTGCCTATTTTATCAATCGTAACACGCTTATTCTCAATTACTTCTAATTTTTGTCTCTCTCCGATATTTCTCAGACGGGACAAAAATGGGACAAAACCTGAGAATATAATATCTAAGAACACTTTTGAGCCAATCAAGTCCTTTGCGGAACATTGCTTTGCGGCTGCAAAGGTACTATTTTGTCCCGTAAAAAACGAAGGAAAGTCTATAAATCTTTTGTTCTGTGGCGTTTTTGTTGATTTATGTGGGACAAAGGATAACACAATTGCCATTTTCAACCGTTTTTTCTAATTCTTGCCAATCGACAGTGTTAAACTTTGTTTTTGCCTATGTGGACAGTCACTATGGCTATTGACCACATGCAAATCAGAGGCCTTGACCATACCATTTGCCACATGACTCAACCTTGTTATTGTTCAAGAACAGATAGATGGGGTTGCTTCTTCCTGTATTTCGTGCCACATGAAATGCCACATGCGCATCTGGATAAATAACCACAAAACCACTGATGCACAGTTACTTAACAATCCTAAACGACCCATTGCAGTAAGAAAAATATAATCTAACTTTGCAGCCAAAATCGGAAGTAACGACATAAAAATACAAGTAAATGAAAGAAGAAAAATCACAAAAAATGAATCTTGAACATGAGCGCAAGATTGTGGCTCTGCAAGAAAGAGTTGAGAGACTGGAAAATCTTTGCTATTCGGCAAAGGAAGTGTTGAACCTGGAGGAAGCCTCGTCTTTCCTCGGCATTGCCAAGAGTACGCTCTACAAACTGACAGGGTCAAACTCGCTGCCTTACTTCAAGCCTGCGGGCAAACTGATCTTCTTCGAGAAACAGGCATTGCTCGACTGGGTAAGGGGTGCAAAGGCTCTCTCGGAAGAGGAACTGAAAGCGGAGGCTGCCAGCAGGCTTGAAATGTTGAACCACAAATAATGCCGGATGATGACACTACAGGAACTCAATGGCATCATAGCCCTACGTGACCCCTTGCTGGCAAATGCGGTCAGCCAGATGGCAGGGTATATCAAGGAACGATTCCCTGCTGCCTATCCGAGCAAGGAACAGACGGAGGCGGTGAACACATACCTCGACCGTGTGTGTCCGCCTTCACACTCTCCAATGACCGTGTAGGAATGCGAGCACAGGCGAATCGCTTCACAGAGAATCACCATTGCAGCCATACGTGTACTTGACAGCCGAGTACAAGGGAGATTGCAGGATGTGCTTGACCACATCGCATACGACCGTGACTATCACATGCCAGAGAGAAGACAGGGCTTGCACCTCTGAATGCTTTCTTTTTCGGCTGTCCCATTTTATTAACCTCTAAATGATATATAATGATGAACGACATTACATCTTATTGCATTGAACTTACGCCAGAGCAACTTGACTTTCTGGCAGGAAGCAAATACGGCATCGACCGAATGAAGATTCTTCACCAGCTCATTTCTGCCGCTGTACTGAAGGAGACCGTCTATAGCATCAAGGGCTTTACCACCACATTGCAAGCAGGTCAGGCCATCATGTCGGAGGTGGATTTGTCCAGCCGTCTTCACTACGACAAGAAGACCATCTCACGTGTGCTCGACAGGATGAACGAGTTGGGAATTGTCGCAACCGCTCAGTCTAACAGGACAAGTGTCCATAGTCTGAAATGTGTATCGGCATGGGTTGTTGATGGAGAGATGATTCCCAATCCTTTCCGTGTCCACTCCTCCTGTTATCACCTGTCCATGAATGATAGCCGTCAAACGGACAGCCAGAAGCATAACCCATTGTCCGCTGACACTATGCCAAACAAGAACAACAAGCCTTCGGCAAATATCCCTACCTGCAAGAAAGCGAAGCCCAATGCAGATGATGGTTATATCTCTTCACTCCCTCTGTTTGATGAAGAACCTCCAATCTTTTCGGACGACGGAGAGATGCTGCAAGCTCCATCATCACGCACGACTCTTTCACCCTCTTACTTGTCTGAAGACAAGGCAACAGATTGAAAGAAAGGTTGAAGTGGCACCGTTTCACACGCCATCTGAACACCATGTCAGTTATAAGCACGTTGTAAGTGTCGGACTCTTTTTCTGTTGTGTTGCAAGAAGTGCCAATGTCGCACAAACCCGCTGCGCTTGTCTGTACGAATTAGCCTTCTTGCGCCGTTCCCTTCTGTCACGGCGTTTACGCCGTTCGCAAGCTCACACCGTGCCTTCCTTGTTTATAGAACAACATATTACTTTTATGAAGATGACAAACACCAAGAACAAGAATCAAGCCAAAGAGACTCCCAGACGCACGCTGCGGCTGGAAGCACGAGTGACCAAGGAAGAATATGCCAAGGCTGCCGAACTCGCCCAAAGCTGCGGGTTGTCCATGAGCGACTATATCCGCCGTGTAGCCACGGGTCACAAACCCCGCCGCAGATTGACTGAACGCGAAATAGAGGCACTGAACAGCCTTTCGGATGCAAGGGGAGACATCCGGCGCATCGTCTCTGCTGTCAGAAACATTCAGGCAGACCGCAGGGCTTTGTATTTCGGCAATCCCCAGTTTGTTGAGAAATGGATGGGTGCTGCCCTGCCGCTCATGAAGCGTTGGGAGCAGATCCAGGATTATATTACGGAATAACTCTTGTACAGCCGTTATGATAGCAAAAGCAGCAGCCATATCCCATGGTGGCAATGCCATGCGCTACGTCACCACCAAGGACAGGTCAGACATCGTCATGGTCAACCACCTGCCCGACGACATATCGCCCGATGCCATGTACCAGCGGATGCTCCTCCAACAAAAGGTGTTTGCCAAGGAATCTCACTGCGGAAGACCGCTGATGAGGAACATGATAAGGATTGAACTTTCCCCCGACACCTCCGAGAGCCGGGGATGGACGATAGAAGAGTGGAGGAAGCTCGCAGAGGAGTTCATCCGCACATTCGACGGCATCGACATGTCCAAGCGCACAAGGCGCAAGTCCTCCCAACGTACAAACCTCCAGAACTCACAGTTTGTCGTGGCTCTCCACAGGGATGCCAATAGCGGCATCTTCCACCTGCATATCATAGCCAACCGCATCGACATGAATGGCAACACCAACGATGCCCACAAGATAGGCGAGCGTGCCGTGACGGCTGCGAACATCATCAACGGGCGCAGAGGATGGGTGCAGTCGGCGGAAATAGGTCAGCGTCACAGGCAGGAGGTGAGCGATGCACTCATCGGCATTCTGCGTGGTATGGATAAGTTCAGCTGGAAGTCTTTTGAAATGGAGGTCAGAAAAAAGGGCTACGGCATCCACATCCAGCAGGGGGAGGACGGCAAGGTCTATGGCTATTCCATCATGAGAGGCAATTCAAGATACAAGGCGAGTGAACTCGGCAGGGGAAGGAACCTCACCGCCTCTAAGATCGAAGGCACATGGGCGAAGCTCCATCCTCAGGAGCGCAAATCTCCATCATCCAAGACCATTGTTCCGAAAACTGGGTCAGCCGTCCGTCAGTCCTCTCCACAGCGTCAGCCATTGCCCGTGCCGTCCATGAGGCACTACGACATATCCACTGACAGCTATCACACATATCATATAGACCTACCCGAAGAGGCTGACAGAATCATCAGGCAGGAGTGCTCTCTCGCTGAGGCTCATCCTCTGGCCACCATCGAGGAAATACAGCACACGGCTATCCTTCTCTTTGCCGAATACCTTGACGCTGCCACCAGTATGGCCACTTCGAGCGGTGGCGGTGGAAACAGTGACAGCAATGGCTGGGGACGCAACAAGGACGAGGATGACCGCGAATGGGCACGCCGCTGCGCAAGAAAGGCCAACAGCATGTGCAAGCGGAGGAAGGGACTGAAACGATAAACAACATCTTTAAAACTCACATTAGAATATGGGCATAGGAAAATCAAAGGTATCTCCATCGATAGATGTTGACGATATGTTGGGTGCTGTCGAAGCCGAACGGCAGATAGCGTCCGAGAAGGAAGAAATGGAGACGGCACTAAAAGAGTTGCGCGAGCTAAAATCTGTGCTGCAAATGTTTATGGAAGACTTGGAAACAGCCATCGGTGCAGAGTGCAAGGCAGAGGGAGCTTTGAAGGCTGCGGCAGGCAGCTGTGACAATGTCGTAGGCGGCATCTGCAAGGCCATTGTGGATGCGGAACAAAACACGGTGTTCAAGGCAGAAATCTCGCCGGAGTGTCTCGCTCAGCTCCGCCTACTGCTTGAAGACTGCATCGCCAAGGAAAAGCAACTGTTTGAGGAACACCGAGCCATGCAGCTCAGGATGCAGGAGGAACACGAGGTGAAACTTGAAAAAAACCTCAACCGTGGGGAGGGTGTATGGTTCTCCGACTTCTGGATGAAGTTTCTGTGTGTGTTCTTGTTGGTATATTCTGTGGTGATTGCTCTGTTGGCGTATTTCTGGAAATGAGATACATCTGTTGTCTATTACTTTCATGATATTTCATGGTAAAGGGGTGTCTTACCATAAAGATAAAACACCCCTCCCATTATTATCTATTGTCGAACCTACTTTTTGTGAATGGTCATCTTGTATAATTCGAAAGAATTAATAGATTTTTCCTGAGCCCAAAAAGCAGATGGAATATTTATCAAATCAGGTATATCTGGAATCTTTTGTGTATCTTCCAAGACTGTTGCTTTCTTTTTGCCGCTCTTCATGAACAAGATACCAAATGCGTCAACAAAATAATTTATATTGGCAGAAACCATGGTTTTGCTTCCGAACCACCAGTTATTGCGTGATCTTGCATTGTGTCCTTGTCCAATCAGCACATCAGCTTCGAATGTGCCATCTTGATTGGTTAAAGTCAGTTTTCCTTCAATATAGAAGTTTAGTTCATCTGGCATATGGGCATTATCTGTGCAGTCTGTTGCAATAACCTGGTGTCTCGACACTTCTTTGCCGAATTTTGTCGCTACATCAGAAGAGCCTTTTCTTCCTGCTTTTATTGTCAGCTTCCATATACTTTTTTCCTCGTCAATTGCTTCCAATGTGAAAAGAGTTTTCTTGTCAAACTCTTGTCCATCTGTAATGACTTGGTTCGTCAATTCAAATTCCATCTGAACATCTTTGCCTGTATAGAACAGTACTTCGTTATCGTGTATTGTCATAATTATAATTTTGATTAAGTTTCACAAAAAAATACTCTCTCCATCCTTTTCTTCTCCTTTCTGTGATGGATACTCTAAATTACACAAATTCAGACACCTCTCCCGTCTGATATAGGAGTGAACTTCATGCTGGTTGAATGAAGCTCTAATTACCAGCCTGTTATTCTTTTTCTACGATTTTTATCCGGTTTGCGTCTTCAAGAGTCTGCCAAGGGTGGTTAGACCAACTACCCTCTGGACAATAATTTAAAAAAGCATTTCTCATTTCCGAAGCTACATAGACTGTAACCTCGCGTTCCTCATAATTCTCGCCATTATCTATAAAAGCTGCATTAGAATCAACATTAGGAACATTTGTACACAAACTTAAATCCACTACTTGAAGGTTTGTACACTGGGCAAAATTTGATTCAGAGATGTTGGTCAATGTAGCGGGCATGATGATGGTTTCTACGGATGGAGATTGAAATAATGAGACTGTTGACATAGCTGTGGCTGTCGTGGCCGACAAATCCAGTGTCTTAAGCTTTCGAGAGTTCCAAAAGAGCGCATAAAGGTCATACCAACCATCCTCCCAAGAGGCACACGGCATGGTTCCTGTTACTTTTACGTAATCGGCTGTCAAAGCCGTAGTGAAGACCTCGTCGTTGGTGTTCCAAGCAGTAAAATAGCGCCCGTTCTCGCTGTCTGCTCGGGGAACGAGCGTCACTGTTGTATAGGGATTTTCAGGCTCCACCTCATCAAGCGGGTCGGTCCCCGACCATGCTTTTACACTTAACTGGGAAACATTTGCCTGGTTTTCTCCCACCTGCACGTTGAACGTATAGGCCTTGCCGGCTTGAAGAGCCAAGTTAGTTTGAAGAAAATTGTTTGCCTTCAATTTCACTTCAGTACCACCGATTGTCATTGTCAAAAAATACGAGTATGTCCCCGTATCATAATAACTACCGGGAATCACTATGGCCGTGTAGCTCTGTTGGGCTACTTCACTCAAAGTCTTGTTAGCAACAAAGGGGTATGGGACATAACCTTCGCCTGCTTGCTTGATGAGATTACTGTTTGGTGTACTATTGGGAATTTTAACTATTTTCAGTGCGCTTACCACTTCATTGCCTGTATATTGACTCGTATAGCTGATGTTCAATGTCACTTTCGTCAACTGGTGGGCAAATTGCAGATTGACGTCTCCACCTTTCTCCACAGAGGCTGTTGCGGTCATATAGTCAGCTGACTTGAGCTTCTCTATCGTGCTCTGGTCTTCGGGAATTAAGAACGGCTCAATGGCAGCCGTTGCAGGCATATAGGCAGAAAACTCGTTTGTGCCGCTTGCCCACAGCACCAATCCTTCGCTTTGTGTCCAGTTAGTGCCATCTGCGGTGGCATAGGTACCTTTATTTTGGCTGGGGCGACTTTTATTGATAAGGCAGAAGCTGTCTCCGCTCTCAAACGTATCGCCGGCGCCGTCGCTGTTCACGCGCGTCTGGGCAGAGTTGACCACGGATGCCGAGGCTATCCTTACCACCTCATCGCCCTGTTGCAAACTGAGTTCATCCTCATTGCTGCATGCGGTCAGAACCAATGCGGCTGCCGCAACCGATAAAATTGTATATCTTGTCTTCATCTTGCTTTTGTCTGAAATAGGTTACTGTTTAATATTCTGGTCATAGTCACCATCCGGAGTTCCCCATCCCGTAAGTCCGATGGTCTGGATGGACGACAGTTCCACCTCGGTTGCTCCAATCTTTACATTCAGGCTGTATGCGTAGCCGGCCTGAAGTCCTGCGGCAGGCAATGTGACGGTGGTAGAGTAATTTTTCGTCACGTTCTCCGATTCCGTCAGCGTGAAGGTCAGCGTGGGGTTGCTGTCTCCGTCCAGCGTTGGGAAGAAGATGCTCTCTGCCTTCATCGTATTGGCGGTGGCATCAATTGCAGTAAAGGGTTCGATGTCGCCCGTAGCCGCCGCAGTGGTGAGGACACCTTCGCTGTATGTACCTTGTGTATGCACACCATTGAGGCTGATGGCGGAAATCTTGTCCATGGTCAACGCTTCGTATTCATTGTTGTAGCTGAAGTTGATGTTCAGCTTGACGAGCAGATGGTTGAAGGCGATGTTTATCCCACCATTGCCGTCGATGGTTGCCCCATTGCTGCTGGTTCCGTTTTTGGTCGCACCCAGCAGGTCGCTGGCTTCCAGGCTGGCCTCCGAGCTTTGGTTGGTCTGGACAGCGAAGCCTTGGGTGATGTCGGTGGTATAAGCCGAGATATTCACTCCATCATAGTTGGTAGTAGCCCACAGCAGTTTGTTGCCGTCCGTAGGCGCATAGAGGTTGTTCTCACCCTTCGTCATGGAGACGTTGGTGTAATCCGTATCACCATTCCCCGTGATAGTCAGGTAGAAGGTCTGCGGCAGGTTGTCGCTACTGTAGCCGGCACGGGTAGCAGCAGACTGAACGCTTGCCGTTACTCTGATAGACGTATCCTTTTCAGGTGTTTGCGTCATCTCATCATCGTTAGAACAGCTCGCAATCAATGTTGCGAATACTGCCATAGCAAAAACTTGAATCTTTCTCATTGTTTATTGTTACTTAAATTAGGTTGATTACTCTACATCGCATGTTCCCAAACTGCCACCGTCTTCCCATTCATTGACAGTAGCACTTGCATTCAATATCTGCATTGGCCTCATCTCGTACACCTTGATCGAAGGCGACTCGTAGTTTTTTTTCTTGGTTTCTTTCATAATATTCTTTTTTAATTTGTTATTCATTGTATCAGTATTTTCATATATGTTCAAGATATACAAACGCACAGAGCCTTCCGCCTGTGCCATCATCTGACACCTGCGGAAGGCTCTGTATCTATATGTGAATGAAGACGTTACGGCAAAGCCGATATTCCCCCCCCTAAATCGTTAAGACTCAGAGGCTTATGGTCGGTCTTTGTTGTATGTTTCATTGTCTTCATTTCCATAATTCTTAATGTGGCGCATCACTCATTGTTGAGTGAATATACCAAGATGCGCTGCAAAGTTACAAATTTTCTCTCAAACAAATGTCAAAATGCTTAGATTATTTTTGTATTTACAACATTTAACGTTATTAGCCGCCTTTCCGCTACAATTTCGCCTATAATTGGCTGCAAAAGTAAGGATATGCCCCATATCATGCAAGCCAACTTCGTAAATGACAGCATCCACTTCGCAGTCGTCCTCCCACTTGTCCATAAAATGACGATGCAAAATTACATCCAATACTTCAAATCGCCCAATCTGGTTTGTATCTTCCCCATTTTGGTTTGTAAACACCATGTTTTGTATTCCACAAATGCTATAAAACTCACCATATCTTGGCTTTATTGGTGAAATTTTCTTAAATATTCACTCATAAGTGAATTTATATCGGAAATTATACTTAACTTTGCAGTGAATTAAGAGTATTATAACTATGGCAAAAGCAATATTAAAGACAATAGAACAGAACGACAATGTAGGAATGTTCTCCATCTGTTTTGATGGCAGTGAGGTGAGCGAGTTTGAGAAGTTCCTGAACGAATTCAAGGACAACGCTACATATAACAAGGATTTCAACGTTATCCTTTTAGCCTTGTCCAAGATTATCGACAAGGGGGCTCTTGAACGCTTCTTCCGAAACGAAGGCAGGATGAATGACAATGTCAAGGCTCTTGCCATCGATTCGCGCAAACTTCGTTTGTATTGCTTGCGAATATCTGACCAGATTCTCATACTCGGAAACGGAGGCGTGAAGAATACTCGCACTTACCAGGAAGACAGCAAACTGAGCGGTTATGTGATGGATTTGCAGACTTTTGACAAAGTGCTGCTCAAAGCACAGAAATCAGGTAAAGTAACCATAGAGAAGAATATGATTACTGATATTCAGAGTGCCACATTTGAAATATAAACACCAAGCCTATGATACAGAATGCCTTGTTCAGACAGTGCCTTGCCGCTATACCAGAAGAACAGAAAGCCGAGTTTGAGCTTTCGTTCGGGATAGCTGAGCGCATCAGTGAAGTTCTAAAGGCAAAGAACCTCACCCAAAAGGATTTTGCCCAAAAACTCCACAAGAGGGAGTCGGAAATATCCAAATGGTTGACTGGCAGACACAACTTCACCATGCAGACCATTGCTAAGATTGAAACGGCATTAGGATGCAAACTCATCAATATAGCCAGATGATATTTACAAACAAAGGGGAAAGAAAATCTCTCTTCCCCTTGTTTTTTCGCTTGTACTGCTTAACCAAACACTCCATCGGTTAGATTGACAGCCTGGATTTTCTTGTCGAGGCTCACCTTGGCATACACCTCCGTCGAGGTCACGCTGCCATGACCCAGCATTTCCTTCACCGCAGAGATGTCTGCTCCCGCCGTGATGGCGAGGGTGGCTGTTGTATGGCGGCTGCTGTGATAGGTGAAGTCCTTTTCTATCCCTGCCTTGTCCTTGATGCGCCTGACATACTTGGATATGTTGTCCGATTTCTTGACGAGGTGGTACACGAGGGCATCGGGGTTGCTTTCGTCACGTGGCGGAAGCAGCGACTGGGCAAGGTCGTTGAGGGGGATGGAGACGACACGCTTGGTCTTGCGCTGGCTGATGCAGATGGTTGGTGTTCCGTCGATGTCCTTGATGTCGCTCCATCGGAGATGCTGCATGTCGCCAAGCCGTAAGCCTGTCATTGACGACAATCCGAAAGCAAGCTGCACCTGCCGCTCATTGCCGGTGGCTGTCTCCACGTTGAGGAAGCGGGTCAGTTCTTCGGGAGTGAGGAACTCACGGTGCTTGTCGGGAGCATGGAACCGCTCGCCTTTCGTGAGGTCATGGATGGGATTGGATGCAATGAGGTCACTGCGCACGGCTTTGTTGAAGATGGCTTTCACCGTTTCCTCAAACAGCAGGAGCGTGTAGTCAGCCAGTTTGCCGCCATCCGTCTTTATCTGCCGTGGGTTACGGTACTCGTTGCGCATGAAGTCAAACAGACCGCTTACCACCTCCCTGTCCACGTCTTTCAGCAATATCCCTTTCTTCCCTCTGTTTTCAAGGTATAACGCTATGCGTTTGCGCACCACACCCTTGTGCTGCAGCATCTTCCTGCTGTTGCCGCAATCTTCCGACCATCTGATATACTCATCACACCATTCCAGCCATGTCAGTTTCAAGGTGCTATTCCGCTGCTTCTTCCCGTCAGTACTGTGTAAGTCGGGAGGGCAGAGAATGCGCTGAGCCTTTATCTCCTGTGCCTTCAGCAGAGCCTCTTTGTTGTGCTTTCGGGCTTTGGCAGAGTTTTCTGGCGCAAGGAAGATGCCGAGATATTCCTTCTTGCGGAAGCCTGTCTCGTAATACTCCAGATACAGGCTTCGGTTGCCTGTTGGCAGTACTCTTTCTTTGATTTCCACTTTCATCTGTGCTTTCCCTTTCCTTTTTTAGTTGAACATGTTGTTGACGAGGTTCACCGTCTCCAGTTTCTTTTTGTCAACGATTTTGGCATACACCTCCGTCATCTTGATACTGCTGTGGCCGAGTATCTTGCTCACCGTGTAGAGGTCGGCTCCGAGCGTGAGCAGCATGGTGGCGGCGGTGTGGCGGCTGCAGTGGTAGGTGATGTGCTTCTCAATTCCTGCCTCCTTCATCCATTCGCCAAGTATCACCTCCACTGTCGTAGAGGTGATTTGCAGCTGGTGGAACACATGTTCCTTGTCCTTCTGTTGCCTGGGCATCCATTTCAGAGCCTCCTCCGACAAGGGAACGGTCACTATCTTCCTGGTCTTCACCTGCGGATGTTCGAGGAAGAGCGTCCTTCCGTCGGCTGCCTTGCGTATCTCGCTCCATAGCAGACTCTTGATGTCGCTGTAGCGCAGGCCTGTGAAGCAGGAGAACAGGAAGGCTCGCTTCACAATCTCATATCGGCATGGAGTTGCCATCAGCTGCTTCACCTCCTCAATGGTCAGGAACTCCCTAATGGAATTGTTCTTCTGAGGCTTCTCCTTTGCATCGAGCAGTTTGAAGGGGTTGCGGTCTATCAGTCCCTCGCTGACAGCCTTGGTTAATGCGGCTGTCAGGCGGTTGACGAAGATGCGGCAGGTGGTGTTGCTCAGCGTCTTCTTGCCGTTGTTGAACGTGCAGGTTTTGAGGAATGCGATGTAGCCCTTGCAGAAGTCCTTGTCCACGTCACGCAATGCGAGGTCGTGCCTACCTATATATATAAGGTATTGCTCAACCCTTGCCTGTGCGTTGCGCTTGGAGCGCATACTCTCCTTGGAAAGTCCGCACTCCTCGGCTGTGTACTTGTCCACCCACTCGCTGAGCGTGATGTGTGAACGCTTGATGCCCTCCCAATCGACAAGTCCGTGCTGCTGGATGTCAAGGATGCGCTGCGCCTTGATCTGCTCAGCCAGCTTTCGGGTGTTGGCGTTTTGCATCCTGGCTGCGGAAGTTGTCTCTGGCACAAGGTAGAGTTTCAGGCCTTCCTTCTTTCTCGCCCCCTTGTGATACATGTCGAGATAAAGGCTGATGTTGCCGTCACTGAGTCTCTTTTCGCGTATGCGAACAGGCTCTTTCAATTTGATTTCTTTCTTTTTTCGTCCCATTTCTTGTTTGTATTATCCGATTCTTGTATTTGTTACTATATTGTGTATCAATCATTTATCTTCGCTGCAAAGATAATGATTCGCGGGACAAAAATGGGACAAAAGCGCACTAAAAAACAGCAAAATTAGGATAATATAACGAACGAATCCAAAATCGGCACGCATTCCTAACAAACTGTAAATCAGTGATATTACATCACCTTCATGGCATTTCCTTTCCGATGGTTATATACCCTTGAAGTAATTGGTAAATACAACAAATGGATGTCGGATTACGAGCTTGTCAGCGCCCGGTATCAGACCAAGAAATTCGAGATAGCCAATAGTTTATGGATGAGGGGCTATCATATTGGTGAGGATAATCACCTGAACACAGATATCAATTTGCCCGACAAGCATTATCACAACGACCAACATATTCATTCGGATACTAACAACCGCTTCTTGTCGGAATATCTCTCAGCCGACTATTCACTCAACGACAGCAATTCCATTGGTGGCTCTTATCGCTACTATGGCATGTTGAATGGCAGGACGAATAGTGCAAGCCAACAGGATGTGTTTCTGAACGGTGTGGCACAGGGAAGCATTGGGCAGAATGAGGTTGGAAAGCCTCACCTTGGTTCACATGAGGCAGAAATCTATTATGTGGGAAAGATAGGACAGGTAGGCATCGATTTCAACGCCACATACTATACGGTCAATAACAGACGTAGTGACATGATTATTGAAAACAGCAAGGAGTTGGGTAATCAGGAGGTACACTCAAGCAATCGTCAGAATAGCGATATGTGGGCAGGCAAGTTGGTTGTGAATATTCCTCTGTGGAAAGGAAATATGTCTGTAGGAACGGAGCTGTCGAAGACCGACTCTCATGGAACGTTCCTGAACGAAGAGCAGTTGGTGCCATCCACAGAGACGGATATCCATGAAAGAAATGTTGCTGGCTTTGTGCAATATGGACTGTCCCTCAGCAAGTGGAACATTGGTTTGGGTGTGCGTTTCGAGAATATCATTCGCGACTATTTCTCTGGTGGAGTAAAGCAGGATGATGTAAGTAGAAGATACAGCAACTTCTTTCCTAACCTCAGTATTTCATGGAACAAAGGTAACTGGAATTGGCAGTTGAATGTCAACGAGAAAATAAGTCGTCCAAGTTATCGACAGTTGGGCAACTTCATGCAGTTTGACAACCGTTTCCTTTATGAAGGCGGAAATCCTACCTTGCAACCGGAGAAGGTGTTCAATGTTGAGGCAATGATGACATATAAGTGGCTGAATGTTTCCGCAGGTTATAAATATCTGAAGGATGTGATAGAGTGGACCAAGTATATCTATCCTGGAAAGGAATTTGCTTATAGTACGTCGTTGAATTTCGACCATAAGCAGCTGCTTTATGCTTCTGTCAATGTTTCGCCAAAGCTTGGCATCTTCCGTCCTACGTGGGGATTCAATTATAACCAGCAGTTTTTCGATACCAGGAAGTATGGTGCCAGCAAGGCATTAAGCAGACCTTTGCTGTCTTGTTCGCTCAACAATAATTTCGCTCTTTCAGAAACCATGAACGCAGCTATCAGCCTGAATGCAGCAACACCCAATGCAGATGGATTTCTTATGAGGAAGAGTAATTACAGCGTCGATCTGCGGTTCGACAAGTCGTTTGCCAATCGCACATGGATCATTTATCTTTCTGCAAATGACATCTTCAAGACTACAAAGGAACGTTGGACGATGTACGGACTGGGAGCGGGTACCACAAAAGACTGCTACTACTATACTCGTAGCATCTCCCTGCAGGTTACGTATAATTTCAATGCCAAGCGCAGTAAGTATAAGGGTACGGGAGCAGGCAATGAAGAAAAGAGCCGCTTGTAGTTCTTGTTAGGAAGAAACTCTCTTAATAAACAATGAATATATGACAATCGGTCAAGAGAAGGCACAACCTTATTGTTTTGCTCTTTGCTTGACCGATGTTTTTATTTTTCTTCAGTTAGATACTCCTTTATTTGTTGCTCTAATATCGGAAGGTCGTTTGTAATCACATCCCAAACAACGTTGTTATCAACTTGGAAATATTCATGGACGCTATAGTTCCTCATGCCGTTCACTTGTTTCCAAGGAGTCTTAGGATGCGCTTGCCGAAATTCTTCAGTTAGCATATTCGATGCTTCTCCAAGAATTTCGATGTTCTTGACTACTGCGTAATACATCATGTCGTCTGCGATAAAATCCTCAAAGTTTTTACCTTTTGTATATCGGCAGATTCTTTCTATCGCCTGGAGCATGTGCTCTAGGCGGTTTTTATCTCTACTTCGTTCTCTCATATACTAAGATTTTATCACGTTCTACTGATTCCTGTGCAAAAGGAAGTAAGGTTCCTTCTGAGACCAAATCAACTTTTCTACCTAAGAGTTCTTCCAAATCACTCCACATGCCGAAGAATTTTAAACCTATAGGTTTACTCTTGTCCAAAGAAACCATAATATCGACATCGCTATCCTTCGTTTCTTCCCCTCTGGAGAAAGAACCGAACAGCCAGGCTTTCTGTACGGGTTGGGTGCTGAAATAATGGCGTAAAGCTTCTATGATGGCTCGTTTACCCATAATATAATGATGTTGTTTCTTGGTGCAAAGATACACTTTTTATTCGAAAAAGCAAGCTTTTTTCTAGTTTTTTATTACCTTTGCATAGGTTTTCCGAAAATAATCTATGTTTTGCTTAGTTTTTTGCTTGGCTCAACTGTATAGATAAT
>OLGF01001570.1_pt1 | contig 23932 bp, 21 predicted proteins | sample 1604971 | NCBI WGS metagenome assembly OLGF01 (sample SAMEA3888902, study PRJEB22519) | human gut metagenome | biome: human gut; feature: human-associated habitat; material: faeces | place: Denmark | collected 2011 | reverse complement strand
TGAGCCGGTACGCGGTGTCGTAGACCTGGTACATGATGGTCATGGTGGAGTTCAGTGGCCCGCCCTTGGTCAGCAACTGGATCAGCGCAAAGCACTGGAAGGAGTTGATAGTCGTGATAACCAGCACGTAGAGGGTAGTGGGCATGATCTGAGGCCACTTGATCTTCCAGAAAACCTGGAGCTTGGTGGCGCCGTCCACCTGGGCGGCTTCAATGAGGGACTGATCCACGTTGCCCAGAGCCGCCACGTACAACACGATGGGCTGGCCGATAGAGGTGGTAAACAGAATCAGGATTATAAACCAGATAGCGGTTTTAGGGTTGCCCAGCCAGTCAAAGCCAGTCGTGCCCGCCACCTGGTTAAGGATGCCATTGTAGGGGTTCAGAATCCACTTCCACACCACCGTGATGGCCACCGATCCGGTGACCACCGGCAGGTAGAACACACAGCGGAAGAAGGAGCGGGGAATGGAGTGCATCTTATAGATGGCGGAACTCACCCACAGGGAGAAAGCGGTGACACAGGGCACCGCCACCACCACGATAATCAGTGTATTCAGGAAGCCCTTGTGAAAAATAGGGTCCTGAAAGAGCTTGATATAGTTCTCCAGTCCTGCGAACCCCTTGATACCGCCCAAGCCATACTTCGTAAAGCTGTAGAACAGGCAGATGAACATGGGCACGACCACGAAGGTCACGAAAAAGATCAGGCTGGGCAGCAGGAACAGATAGGCGGAGATGGTCTCTCTCCGTACCAGGGCGCGGCTCATGCCGGAGAATTGGGACTTTTTTTGGGGCTTCCGTCCGGCCTGGGCCGCCACGGTATTTTGCGTCATGAATGTCTCCCCTCTTTCAAGTGGTATTTGCCTTTTCCTTCACCACTCCGGTGAAAGGAAGATGTGCCCGCCCCCTCTCAGCAGGGAGCGGGCACAGATATGCGCATTCAGGTTCCTTCGGTCAGGTTCAGCCGATATTGGCATTAGCCTGCGCCGCATACTTATCGGCCGCGGTCTGCACATCGGCACCGGTGGTCATGATCTCGGTCAACATGGGCCACCAGTAACCGCGCTGCTCGGTCCAGCCGCCAGTCAGGTTGTAATAGCGGCCCAGGTAGTCGCTCATCAGGGCGAAGGGGGCACGGGTCTCGGCGTCAGCGTCGCCGGTGTAGACATCGCCCCAGTCGGAGTGGACAGGGAAGAAACCGGTAGCCTTTACCGCCTCGACTCCGACAGTCTGGTCGTCGCAGACAAACTGCACAAACTTCTTGGCAGCCTCAATCTTGGCCTCGTCCTTGTTGTTGAACACGCCGAAGCCATAGGGGCCGGCCATCTCCAGCTCGGGCTTGCCGTCGTCAGAGGGGAATGCCATGGCGAAGGGGGTGAACTGGGTCTGAGCGGCATACTGGGTGTAGTTGGCGTAGTTCCAGCAGAAGCTCACGGCGCAGGTCTGGTTGGCGAAGGCCTGCAGCTCGTCGGCCGCGGCAAAGCTGGCATTGGCGGACATGGAACCGTTGTTCACCATATCCTGCAACAGCTTGAGAGCCTTGACGTTGTTCTCGCTGTTGGCGGTGTAGGCGGTCCCGTCCTCATTGACAAAGTAGTCGGAATACAGGTTGTTGACGAGGGCGCGGGTACCTTGGTCACCGCCCTGGGCGCCACAGTAGATAATGCCCGGAGTATTGATGTTGATGGTACCCGCCGCAGCGGCGTCACGCACCGCTTCCATAGCCTTCACGAAGTTGTCGGTGGTCCAGGTACGGGTCTCCTCGTCGATATACTGGAGGGCACCGGCCGCCTCAAAGGCCTCGTAGTTGATGGCCATACAGTGAGCGGCCACGCTCAGGGGATACATGTAGTAGGTGCCGTCCAACTGAGACACGGAGGAGATGCCCTCGGCAATGTCGGAGCCGCCAGTCTCCCACAGGTCGGACAGATCCACCATCAGGCCCTCACGGGCGTAGTTGCCCACGATACGCTCGGGGCCCTCGAAAATGATGTCGGGGCCGGTGCCAGCGGTGATGGCGGAGGTCAGCTTCTGATCACCGTCTTGATAGTTGATGGGAGTGACGGTGATCTTGATATCGGGATTCTGCTCATTGAAAGCAGCAATGATAGGCTCCCAATTGGATGCCTCGGCAAACCCACCGACATTGAAGGACCAGAGGTTGAGTTCAACGGCGCCGCTGGAGCTGCCGCCGGGCGCGGGGGATTCACTGTTACCCTGGGAGCCGTTGCCGCAGGCGGCCAGCCCCAGAGTCATACCGGCGGCGAGCAGGAGCGCAAGAGGTTTCTTCATGTTCATTGTTCTTCCTCCTCATTTTCGATAAATTTTTCTTTCCAGGACGTCTCGTCCATTGTGTAGATTGTATAATTCCGAGGGTGTTTTGTCAATATGCTTTTCGAAGAAAATTTTATTTCTCCAAAAATTCTGCAAATTTCTTTCACGTTTTGCAATACGCGGTCAAATGTGCTTGTCTGAAAGCACCTCCGCCACGGCCTCCCTTGTCTCCGCACTGCCCTGCACATCCCTGCGGCACACCTCATGGAACAGCACGTCCATCAGGTAGAGCTGCGCTACACGGGCCGCCACCGAGCCGCCCTGGAGGGGCCCCTCCAGAGAGCCGCACTGAAGCACTACGTCGGCATAGGCCGCACCGGGGGATTTGGGGAACCGGGTGACCAGGATGGCCACCGCTCTCCGGTCCCGGATGATTTTCAGGTTTTTCAGCAGTTCCTCCGTGGAGCCAGAGTAGGAAAAATACAGTACCACGTCCCGGGCCGTCAGGTGGGAGGCGGCGATGGCCTGCATGTGGGAATCCAGCACCGCGTAGAAGTTGGGCCGGGCGGTGCTGAACAGATGGGCGCACTCCTGGGCCAGGATCATGGACCCCCCCTGCCCCATGCACAGCACCTTTTCCGCGGAAAAGAGCAGGTCCGCCGCCTTCCGGACGCTGTCCGGGCGGATCAGTTCCACCGTCTGGGCCATGGCATCCCGGTCAGCGGCGTAGAGCTTCTGACACAGCTCCTCAATGCTGTCTTCCGGCCGGATCTCCCCCGGTACGGTAGGGGCTTCCACCCGCCGTGCCGTGGAGTTGGCTACGGCAAGCTTGAACGCGCTGTACCCCTTGTAACCCAGCCGCTTGCAGAAGCGGGAGATAGTGGCCTCCGCCACGCCGGCCTCCTCCGCCAGCTCGGAGATGGACATGAACTGGGTCTTCTGCTGGTGAATCACCGCATAGTCGGCCACCTTCTTTTCCGCGCTGGTCAGCTGGTAGTATTCACTGTTGATCTTTTCAAATACATTTCCAAAGGGCATAACTGCCCCCTCACTGTCCGGCCAGGAGCTGTCCCAGCATCTGGTCACACATCACCAGCATCCGCGGCAGGTGGAAGGGCCCCTTGAACGTACTGCCCTTACAGGCGGGCATGGTGGGCTTGCCGTCCCGGCGCAGGTAGCCGTACCAGTCGCCGTATTCGGGATCGGAGAAGTGCTCCTTGCAGTAGTCCAGGGTGCGCTCAAACCAGGTCAGGTACTTCTCGTCGCCGGTGTCGCGGTAGATCATCAGGCTGGCGATGAGGATCTCGTCGTGGGGCCACCAGAGCTTCATGTCGTGCTCATAGGCCTCCGGCGGGAATCCCATGCAGTCCACGAAGTAGAGCAGGCCGCCGTACTCCTTGTCCCAGCCCCGCTCGATGGCCATATCAAAGACCTCCATGGCCTTCGCCCGCAGCTCCGGGTCGTCCTCGTACTTGGCCTCCTCCATCAGGAACCAGCTGCACTCGATGTCGTGGCCCGGATTGACGAAGCGGCCGGCGGAGATGTCGGACCAGAACTCGCCGTTCATGCCCACGGTCTCCAGGGTGCACTTCAGCTCCGGCTTGTGGTGATAGCGGAAGATGGTCTCCACGCACTGCTTGGCCCGGGCGTCATAGACCTCCCGGTGCTCCGGGTCGCAGCGGCGCATCACTGAGGTGATGTTCAGATAGATCATGGGGTCGGCCAGGGCGCGGCCGCTCCGGGTCTCCGGGATGGTCTTGGGGCCCATGCCGGCGGGGTCCTTGATGAGGCCGTTGTTCAGCTGATAGATCAGCTCATAGGCCCGGCGGGCCCGCTCCAGGCACTCCCTGTCCCCCGTGACCGCGTAATACTCCGCGTTGGCCAGGGCGTAGAAGCCCTCGGAGAAGCAGTAGCGGCGCTGGCGCAGCGGCTTGCCGTCGCCGGTGACGGTGAAGTACATCCGGCCGTCCGCCTCCCGGTTGATGCAGTGCTTCTCCATGAAGTCCAGACAGCTCTTGCTGGCCTCCAGCCACTCCGGCCGGGTGCCGTAGACGGTGCACAGATAGGCGTAGGTCCAGCCGCACCGCCCCTGCATCCACACGCTCTTGTCCGTGGAGAACAGGCGCCCTGTCCGGTCGATACAGGTGTAGACGCCGCCGTGCTCCTTGTCCATGCCGTATTTCAGCCAAAATTCGGCACTGGACGCCAGTTCCTTCCTGACCCACTCCCTGGTCTCCTGCAATCTCTTTCTGTCCATAAATTTCAACCCCTTATGACGGCAAAAGCCGCTGTTTTTTGGATTTTTCCACAACGATCCAAATCTGTAACTCCATCATAGCACTCCAGGAAAGTTTTTTCAATGAAATAATTTGTGAAAAATTTTTCCCGCATTTTAGGTGACAATCCACTCCCTGCATGATACAATTATACAAGAGCGTTGGAATATCTCCCCCCTCGATTGGGCGTCTTGCTCCAAACCGCGCTTCCGGCTTCTCATTATATCCCCGAACGACGGGAATCGCAACAGCCAGAAAGAAGGACTTCCAAAAATTTTAGGAGGCGATTTGTCGTGAATCAGTACGGTATCCAATTTGAGGTCAAAAACAAGCCCAGCCTGGACCCGGAGTTCATGCCCATCCTGAAGTTCAACCGCGCGTTTCTTGAGACGGCGAAGAAGCCGGTCTCCATTGCCCTGGAGCGCTCCGGCGGCCAGGTGGCGGTGTGTGACACCTTCATCCACGGCACCCCGGAGATGCGCCAGGCCGACCAATACTACATCGACCGCCTGGTCAAGTCCATGCTGTGGATGAAGGGCGGCTTCAAGGTGTATGTCAGCGGGGACGAGGACATTTACAACTATCTGAAAAAGACCTTCGCCCCCGGCGGCGCCCGTTCCTTTGACTCCGACTTCATGGCCGGCGTGTACGAGCGCCCCTTCGAGGTGGTCTTCTGCGACAAGGTCCCCCAGGAGGCGGGCGCCTCCCAGGCTGTCGGCCGCCATCTGGCGGGCTGCCGGGTGGGCTTCGACGCCGGCGGCAGCGACCGCAAGGTGTCCGCTGTCATCGACGGCGAGCCCGTCTACTCCGAGGAAGTGGTCTGGTTCCCCAAGATCACCGAGGACCCCGACTATCACTATGACGGCATCGTCTCCGCTTTCAAGTCCGCCGCCGAGAAGATGCCCCGGGTGGATGCGGTGGGCGTCTCCTCCGCCGGCATCTACATCGACAACCGGACTATGGTAGCCTCCCTGTTCCTGAAGGTGCCCAAAGACAAGTTCAACGAGAAGGTAAAGGACATCTATATCCGGGCCGCCCGGGACGTGTTCGGCCCCGACATCCCCCTGGTGGTGTGCAACGACGGCGACGTTTCCGCCCTGGCGGGCGCCATGGGCCTGGGCGAGAACAACGTACTGGGCATCGCCATGGGCACCAGCGAGGCTGTGGGCTATGTGGACGAGAAGGGCAACATCACCGGCTGGCTCAACGAGCTGGCTTTCATGCCGGTGGACGTGAACCCCGACGCCATGGAGGATGAGTGGTCCGGCGACATCGGCTGCGGCGTGAAGTACTTCTCCCAGGACGGCGTCATCAAGCTGGCTCCCCGGGCGGGCATCAACCTGTCCGAGTCCCTCTCCCCCGCGGAGAAGCTGAAGGAGGTCCAGAAGCTGATGGATCAGGACGGCAACAACGCCGCCGAGATCTACCGCTCCATCGGCACCTATCTGGGCCACGCCCTGGCATACTACTACGACCTGTATCACTGCAGGCACGTGCTGCTCCTGGGCCGGGTCATGTCCGGCAAGGGCGGCGACCTAGTTCTGGAGGAGGCCAAGCGGGTGCTGGCCGACGAGTATCCTGAGTGCTCCGGCAAGCTCTTCCCCGCCCTGCCCGACGAGAAATCCCGCCGCGTGGGCCAGTCTGTGGCCGCCGCCAGCCTGCCGGAGGTGTAAGCGCCCATGATCATCGGCAACGCCAAGCTGTTCCTGGACGGCGCCTTCCAGGAGGGCTCCCTCACCTTTGAAAACGGCGTCATCACCGCTGTGGGCCCCGCCCAGGGTCCCTGTGACCTGGACGCCGGGGGAAAGTATCTGGTCCCCGGCTTCCTCGATGTCCACACCCACGGGGCCATGAACGAGGACTTCTCCGACGGGCGGCCCGAAGGACTGCCCATCATGTCCCGCCACTACGCCGCCCACGGCGTCACCTCCTTTCTGGCCACCACCATGACCCTGAAGGAGGAGACCCTCACCCCCGCCATGCACGCCATCCGGGACTTCCGCCGCCCGGCGGACGGCGCCAAGTGCGCCGGCATCCACCTGGAGGGTCCCTTCCTGTGCTACGCCAAGCGGGGCGCCCAGGCGGCGGAGAACCTGCACGAGCCGGACGCTTCCATGTTCCACCGCCTCAATGAGGCCAGCGGCGGCATGGTCCGCCTGATCACCGTGGCGCCGGAGGAGGAGGGGGCCATCCCCTTTATCCGGGAGGTCTCCCAGACCTGCACCGTCTCCCTCGGCCACACCACTGCCGGCTATGAGACCGCCATGGCGGCCTATGGTGCGGGGGCCAGCCACGCCACCCACCTCTTCAACGCCATGCCCTCCTTCCTCCACCGGGAGCCCGGGGTCATCGGCGCGGCCCTGGACAGCGGCGCCACGGTGGAGCTGATCTGTGACGGCCTGCACATCCATCCCGCCGTCATCCGGGCCACCCACAAGCTGTTTGGAGACAAGCTGGTCATCATCAGCGACTCCCTGCGCTGCGCCGGCATGCCCGACGGCGAGTATGAGCTGGGCGGGCAGCCCATCGAGATGAAGGGCGGCAAGGCCACCCTGCGCGGGACCGACACCCTGGCCGGCTCCTCCTCCAACCTGCTCTCCGAGCTGCAAAACGTGGTGGCATTCGGCCTGCCTCTGGAGGACGCCGTCACCGCCCTCACCCTTGCTCCCGCCAGGGCCGTCCGGCTGGACCACCAGATCGGCTCCTTGGCCGTGGGCAAGCAGGCCGACCTGGTGCTGCTCAACCCAGACCTCACCCTGGACTCCGTCTATGTGGACGGGGAAAAGGTCCGCTGAATTTAGAAGGAGGAATCCCCCATGAAGATCATTTCCGCAAAGGACTATCAGGCGCTCAGCCGCGCCGCCGCCAATATCATCTCTGCCCAGGTCATCCTCAAGCCCAGCTGTGTCCTGGGCCTGGCCACCGGCTCCAGTCCGGTGGGCACCTATCAGCAGCTCATCGAGTGGTACAAGAAGGGTGACCTGGACTTCTCCCAGGTCCGCACCGTCAACCTGGACGAGTATGTGGGGCTGGACAAGGACCACGACCAGAGCTACGCCTACTTCATGCGCACCAACCTGTTCGACCACATCAACGTGGACCCCGCCAACACCAACATCCCGGACGGCATGGCCCCCGACGAGGCGGAGGAGTGCGCCCGCTACGACAAGGTCATCCATGACCTGGGCGGCATCGACCTGCAGCTGCTGGGCCTGGGCGTCAACGGCCACATCGGCTTCAACGAGCCCGCCGACGCCTTCTCCACCGGCACCCATCAGGTCACCCTCACCGAGAGCACCCGGGACGCCAACAAGCGCTTCTTCGCCAGCATCGACGAGGTGCCCACCCACGCCCGCACCATGGGCACCCGGGAGATCCTTCAGGCCCGCCGGGTGCTGATGGTGGCCTCCGGCGCCAACAAGGCCCAGGCCATCAAGGACGCTTTCTTCGGCCCCGTCACTCCCCAGGTCCCTGCCTCCATCCTTCAGTACCACCCCGACTTCACCCTGGTGGCCGATGAGGCGGCCCTCTCCCTCCTGTAAGGAGCCGGACATATTTTTAAACCCAGCAGGGCCGCGGAACTGTTGTTCCGCGGCCCTGCTTCCATCTCTTTTCTGTCTGCGCTCCCCTCACAGTCGGGCCACGCCGGTCTCCCGGGCCGCCTGGGCCACCGCCTGGGCCACTGCGGGCACCACACGGGGGTCAAAGGGCTTGGGGATGATATTCTCCTCCGACAGCTCCTCCTCCCCGATCAGGCCGGCCAGGGCCCGGGCAGCGGCCATCTTCATCTCCTCGTTGATGTCGCTGGCCCGCACATCCAGCGCGCCCCGGAACACCCCGGGGAAGGCCAGCACGTTGTTGATCTGGTTGGGATAGTCGCTCCGGCCGGTGGCCACCACCCGGGCTCCCCCCGCCTTGGCCTCCTCTGGGAAGATCTCCGGCGTGGGGTTGGCGCAGGCAAAGACGACGGCGTCCTTCGCCATGGTGCCCACCATCTCCGGGGTCACCACCTTGGGGGCGGAGACGCCGATGAACACATCTGCTCCCACCATCATCTCCGCCAGGGTGCCGGTGCGGCGCTCCAGGTTGGTCACCTCGGCAATGGCGGCCTGTGCCTCGTTGAGCTGAGGATCTCCTTTACACACCGCGCCAAACTTATCGCACAGGGTGATGTGCCGGAACCCGGCGGACAGCAGCAGCTTGGTGATGGAGATGGCCGCCGAGCCCGCGCCGGAGAACACCACCTTCACGTCCTCCTTCTTCTTCCCCACCACCCGCAGGGCGTTGGTGAGGCCGGCCAGGGCGATGATGGCCGTGCCGTGCTGGTCGTCGTGGAACACCGGGATATCGCACATCTCCTTCAGCCGGCGCTCGATCTCAAAGCAGCGGGGGGCGGAGATGTCCTCCAGGTTGATGCCGCCGAAGGAGCCGGAGATGTTGTACACCGTCTGGACGAACTCGTCCACATCCTTGGTCCTGACACACAGGGGGAACGCGTCGATGCCGCCGAAGGTCTTGAACAGGACGCACTTGCCCTCCATCACCGGCATCCCGGCCTCGGGGCCGATGTCCCCCAGGCCCAGCACGGCGGTGCCGTCGGTGATGACCGCCACCAGGTTGTGCCGCCGGGTGAGCTCGTAGCTCTGGCTGGGGTCCTTTTGGATCTCCAGGCAGGGCTGGGCCACCCCGGGGGTGTAGGCCACCGACAGCTCCTCCTTGTTCCCCGCGGGCACCGTGGCCACCACCTCGATCTTTCCCTTCCACTCCCGATGCAGCCGGAGGGCCTCTTTCGCGTAATCCATAACTCCATTCCTTTCCATGTATCATCTCGGTCCCGCGCGCGGGACTTCCTTCCATACCGCTATTATACCGGATCGGACAAAAATCGCAACCGCTTTCTCCTCCCCTCTCCCACATTTCTTTCTCCCGGTGCCGGGGGCCTTTTGGTGCATCTCTCCCCGCCCCGCGGGAAAGATATCCGGTGCGGGAGGCGCCCCTCCCCGCCTACGCCGGCCCAAACAGGTCCCCGTGCGCGAAAAGACGAAAAAAATCACGTTTTTGCTTTTCTTTCAGGGGAAAATATACTATACTATTAAGGACTGTATCCGTACTGCATCCCGGGCGCTGGCACATGGTGTTTTCCAGCCCCTGGCCTTTTTCAGAGAGGAGGCGGCCTGCTTTGGAGCAGCAACTGACGAAAAAATACGGCCTGCCTACCGCCATCTGCATGGTGGTCGGCATCGTCATCGGCAGCGGCATCTTTTTCAAAGCGGAAAAGATCCTCAACGCCACCGGCGGCGACCTGCGCACAGGCATCCTGGCCTGGATCATCGGCGGCCTGATCGCCATCTCCAACGCCTGCGCCTTTGCCGTCATGGCCACCCGCTATCAGAAGGTGGGTGGCATGGTGGATTATGCCGAGGCCGCCGTGGGCCGGGCCTACGGCTACTATCTGGGCTGGTTCCTGGCCGCGGTCTACTATCCCTGTCTGACCAGCACCCTGGCCTGGGTGTCCGCCCGCTATACCTGTGTCCTGCTGGGCTACGACATCGTCAGCGGCGAGTGCATGACCATCACCCTGTTCTATCTGGTGGCCGCCTACTTCATCAACACCATGGCCCCCCGTCTGGCCGGCAAGCTCCAGGTCTCCATGACCCTCATCAAGCTGGTCCCCATCCTGCTCATGGCCGGGATGGGCACTGCGGCAGGGCTGCGGAGCGGCATGACCGCCGCCAACTTCGCCCAGGTCACCGCCGACACCGTTACCGCCTACCCCCTCTTCACCGCCCTGGCCGCCACGGCCTTCGCCTATGAGGGCTGGGTGGTGGCCACCACCATCAACGCGGAGCTCAAGGACCCGAAGCGCACCCTGCCCCTGGCCCTGGTCTGCGGGGTGGGCATCATCATGCTGATCTATCTGTTCTACTATGTGGGCATCGCCGGAGCAGTCCCCAACGCCGTCATGATGGAGAGCGGGGAGCATGGCGCAAGGCTGGCTTTCTCCACTATCTTTGGCCAGGCTGGGGGCACCATACTGTTTGTCTTTGTGCTCATCTCCTGCCTGGGCACCTGCAACGGGCTGATGATGGGCTGCACCCGGGGATTTTACGCCCTGGCGGCCCGGGGAACAGGGCCCAAGCCTCAGGTCCTCTCCCAGGTGGACCCCTCCACCGGCATGACCTCCAACGCGGCTGCAGCTGGACTGCTGGCCTGCGCCTTCTGGGGGACCTACTTCTATTTCGGCTGCCTCCAAAATCATCTGGGCCCCTTCCGCTTTGATTCCTCCGAGATCCCCATCATCACCCTCTACGCCATGTACCTCCCCATCTTCCTGGGCTTCATGCGGGAAGCCAGGGAGGAGCCGCCCTTCCGCCGCTTCGTGCTCCCCGCCCTGGCCCTGTGCAGCGGCCTGTTCATGGTGATCGCCGGCATCCTGTCCTACCAGTGGGACTGCCTCTATTATCTGCTCTTCTTCGCCGTCTTTATGGCGGCGGGGGCACTCTTCTACAAGCGGAAGAGCCTCTGAGCCCGCTGTCATCGGTCAGCCCGGAGCCCCCCGATGGGGGCTCCGGGCTTTTTTTCAGCGGACAGAGAGGCAGGAATGTGGGCCGATCCCCTTTCTTCAGGCAGCGGTGCCTGGGGCAGACGAGACAGAAAAGAAGAACACAAAAGCGCAGGGGCTGTGAGTCCCTGCGCTTCGCCTCTTTTATTCCGCTCCCGTCTCTGGGCCGCACCCCCGGGATCACTTCTTTTTGACTGCCTCCGCCTGATCCAAGAGCTCCTCCGCGCTCCTGCGCAGGGCCGGAGTCACCGCCGCCCCGCCGATGAGCCGGGCCAGCTCCTCGATGCGGCCGGCGCGGTCCAGCCGCTCCACCCGGGTGTAGGTCCGGCCGTCCCGCTCCCCCTTCTCCACCGAGAAATGGGTGTCCGCCATGGCGGCGATCTGGGGCAGGTGGGTGACGCAGAGCACCTGCTTCTTCCGGGCCACCTGGGCCATCTTTTCCGCCACCTTCTGGGCCGCCCGGCCGGACACTCCGGTGTCCACCTCGTCAAAGACCAGGCTGTCGATGCCGTCGTCCTCCGCCAGCACATTTTTCAGCGCCAGCATGATGCGGGCCAGCTCTCCTCCGGAGGCCACCTTCTGGATGGGCTTGAGAGCCTCGCCCACGTTGGCGGACATGAGGAACTGCACCTCGTCCCCGCCGGTCTCATCCAGCCCCCAGGCCCCCTCCTTGGGGGCGAACTCCACCTGGAAGCGGACTTTGGGCATGTCCAGCTGGCGCAGCTCCTCCTGCACCCGGGTCTGGAGAGCCTCGGCCGCCCGTCTGCGGGCCTGGGAGAGCACCCCCGCCCGCCTCGCCGCCTCCTCCCTGGCCTTCTCCAGCTTCTGGCTCAGGCGGGCGATGGTGTCGTCGGCGTACTGGATCTGGTCCAGCTCCTGGCGGCTGCGCTCCAGGTAATCCAGCATCTCCTCCACCGTGGAGCCGTACTTCTTTTTCAGCCGGTAGATGGTATCCAGCCGCCCCTCCAGCTCGTCCAGTTCCTCCGGGGAGAAGTCCAGCTCCTCCTCCAGATCCCGCAGCAGCTCCACCGCGTCGTCCGCCTCACACCGCAGCTGGGACAGCTTCTCCTGGAGCTGGGAGAGGCGGTCGCTGTACCGGGCCACCCCCTGGACGGCCCCCTCGGCCTCTGCGAGCAGGTCGGCCGCTCCCCGGCCGTCCTCGTCCCCGGACAGGGCGTACTGGGCGGTCTGGACCGCATCCATCAGCTTCCCGGCGCTGCGCAGAAGCTGGCGCCGCCCGTCCAGTTCCCGGTCCTCCCCCGGCTTCAGGTCGGCCCGCTCCAGCTCCCCGATCTGGAAGGTGAGGGTGTCCACCCGGCGGGAGCGCTCCGCCTCGTCCATCTCCAGTTCCCCGATCTTTCTCCGCAGCTCCGCCAAGGCTCCGTATGCCTCCCGGAAGGAGGCCAGCTCCCCCTCCGTGTGTCCGGAGCGGTCCAGATAGCCCAGATGGCAGGCCGGGTCCAGCAGCTGCTGTCCGTCGTGCTGGCCGTGGATGTTCAGCAGCTGACGCCCCAGCTCCCGCAGCTGGGCCACGGTCACCAGCCGCCCGTCCACCCGGCAGATATTCCGGCCGTCCCCCTGGATCTCCCGCTGGAGGAGCAGCTCCTCCCCCGCCGGGACCCCGTTTTCCTCCAGCCAGCCCAGCCCGGACACGCCGGTGAACACCGCGTTGACCAAGGCCGACTTCGCCCCGGTGCGGATCAGCTCCCGGCTGGTCCGCTCCCCCAGCACCGCACTGATGGCGTCAATGACGATGGACTTGCCCGCTCCGGTCTCACCGGTCAGAGCGTTGAAGCCAGGATCGAACTGGATATCGGCCCGCTCGATGACCGCGATATTCTCAATGTGAAGCAGAGAAAGCATCTTTGCCCCTCCTGACCTGTCTCAAACTCACTCCAGCAGCTTGTGGGCTTCGCTGCAAAATGCCTCTGCCGAGGCGCTGTCCCGCATGATGAGCATCCCGGTGTCGTCCCCCGCCAGACTGCCCACCATCCCGGCGATCTCCATCCCGTCCAGGGCGGAGCAGGCCGCCGAGGCCAGCCCGGGCATGGTCTTGACCACCACCAGATTCTGGGCCGCCTCCACCGAGACCACCCCCTCCTTGAAGATGTTCCGCAGCCGGCCCGCGGAGCTCTTTCCCTCCTGCCGGTCCGCTGCCACATAGCGGTAGCTGCCGGAGGGGGCCAGCTCCTTCACCAGCCGCAGCTGCTTGATGTCCCGGGAAATGGTGGCCTGGGTGGTGGTGAACCCCCGCAGCTTCAGCTCAGCGAGCAGCTGCTCCTGGGTCTCCACATCCATCATGCGGATCACATTCAAAATCTCCGCCTGTCTCGCTCGCTTCACAGCTCATACCCTCCCAGCTTCTGATAGATGATCTGATAAAAGTTCCGTTCCGTCAGCCGGATCAGCCGGGTGGACTGACGGGCACAGGAGATCTCCACCCGCTCCGTTCCGGTGATGCGCAGAGCCTTGCCCCCGTCCACCGCCAGGTACAGATGCTTCCGGCTCCCCCGGGGGAGCTGGACGGTGACCAGCCGCTCCGGCGCCAGCACCATGGACCGGGTGGACAGCTGGTGGGCGCACACAGGAGTGACGATGATGTCCCGTGAGGTGGGCTCCACGATAGGCCCGCCCGCTGACATGGAGTAGGCGGTGGAACCGGTGGGGGTGGAGACGATGACCCCATCCCCCATCAGGTTGGTGACCAGCACCCCGTCCGCCCGGACCTCCATCTCGGCCACCCGGGCCATGGAGCCCTTGGAGATCACCGCGTCGTTCAGGGCCAGGTCCTCCGAGAGCACCTTCTCCCCCCGGAGCACCCGGACGGAGAGCATCATCCGCTCCTCGGTCCGATACTCGCCGGCGGCCAGCAGGGTGAGCAGGCTCAGCTCGCCCCGCTCCAGCTCCGCCATAAAGCCCACGCTCCCCATGTTCACCCCCAGGATGGGCACGTCGTGGAGGGTGGCGTCCCGGGCCGCGTGGAGGATGGTCCCGTCTCCGCCGAAGCAGAGCAGCACATCCGCCCGCTTCAGCTCCTCCTCCATGCTGCCCAGCTTCACCTGCCGGGGCAGATCCAGCCGGTCCCCCTTCCTGGGGGCAAAGGGGAGGCAGAGGGCCGTCTCCGCCCCGGCGTTGTTCAAGATCCTGCGGGCCTCCAGCGCCACCCGCAGGCCCCTGTCCCGATAGGGGTTGGAACTGAGCAGCACTCTCACGGCTGTCCCTCCTTCCCCTGGAGGGACCGGTGGGACTCCTCCACCAGCTCCCTCAGGTCTCCGGACCAGACCGGGCCCTCCCCCTCGGTCCCCAGCCAGCCCAGGTATTCAATATTGCCCTCCGGGCCGGTAATGGGGGAAAAGGTGATATCCTTTACAGAAAATCCCGCCTCCCGGGCATGGTCCAGGAAGTGCTCCAGCACCTCCAGATGGACCGCCGGGTCCCGAACCACCCCTTTTTTGCCCACCTTTTCCCGGCCGGCCTCGAACTGGGGCTTGACCAGGCACACCGCCTGGGCCCCCTCCCGCACCAGGGGGCGCATGGGGGGCAGGATCAGTCGGAGAGAGATGAAGGCCACGTCCACGGAGAAGAAGTCCAGGGGCTCCGGGATCTGCTCCCCGGTGAGGTAGCGGGCGTTGGTCCGCTCCATGCACACCACTCTGGGGTCGCTGCGCAGCCGCCAGTCCAGCTGGTTGTAGCCGGAGTCTACGGCGTACACCTTCTCCGCGCCCCGCTGGAGCATGCAGTCGGTGAAGCCGCCGGTGGAGGAGCCGATGTCGGCACACACCGCCCCCTCCAGACGGATGGGCCAGCGCTCCACCGCCTTCTCCAGCTTCAGTCCCCCCCGGCTCACATAGGCCAGGGTCCTGCCCCGCACCTCGATGGCACAGCCGGGCCCCACCTGGGTGCCCGCCTTGTCCACCTTCCGCCCATCCACATAGACCTGCCCTGCCATGATCATGGCCTGGGCCTTCTGGCGGCTCTCCGCCAGTCCCCGGGCAGTCAGTTCAACATCCAGCCGCTGTTTTGTCAAATCGCAGCACCTCCATGGCCCGCTGGGCCAGCCCGGCTCCGTCCAGTTCCAGGAGCCGCTTCAATTCTCCCACGCTGCCGTGGGGGGTAAAGGTATCGCCGGAGCTGCACAGCGCCACCCGGGCGCTGATGCCGGCCTGCTCCAGCGCGCAGGCGAGCCGCTCCCCCACGCTGCCGGCGGAGACGCTGTCCTCCGCCACCAGCAGGGCGCCCGTCCGGCGCACAGAGTCCAGCACCGGAGCGGCATCCAGCGGTGTAATGATGTTCAGCTTTACAACTTCCGCCTCTACGCCCCGCTCCTCCAGCAGCCGGGCCGCCTGGAGCACATCGTTGATCTCCACACCGTAGGACACCAGCGTGATGTGGGACCCCCGTCGCAGGACGGCCGCCGGGGCCCGGCCGCTGTCCTCCCGGTACTCCCCCTCGCCGCCCCGGGGATAGCGCACCGCCGCCGGCCCGTCCCAGCGCAGGACCGCCTCCTCCAGCATTGCCTTCAGCTCGGCAAAATTGGCGGGGGCATAGACCCGCATCCCAGGGACGCTGTTGAGATAGGACACGTCAAAGACCCCCTGGTGGGTCTCGCCATCCTCCCCAACCAGCCCGGCCCGGTCCACTGCCAGCACCACATGCAGCCGGTCCAGAGCCACGTCGTGGAGCAGCATGTCATAGGCCCGCTGGAGGAAGGTGGAATAGACCGCCACCACCGGGACCGCCCCCTGCTTGGCCATGCCGGCGGCCATGGACACCGCGCAGCCTTCGGCAATGCCCACATCGAAAAAGCGGTCCGGGAACTGGAGGGCAAAGTAATCCAGCCCAGTCCCGGTCTGCATAGCCGCCGTGACGGCGCAGACCCGCGGGTCCTCCCGGGCCAGCCGGGCCACCTCCCGCCCAAACACGGAGGAGAAGCTGGCCCGCCCCTGCTTCAGGGGCTCCCCTGTCTCGGGATCAAAGGGGGACACGCCGTGGTAGGCGTCGGGATTCTCCTCAGCAGGTGTGAAGTCTTTTCCCTTTATGGTCCTGACATGGAGCAGGACCGGCTCCTTCAGGTCCCGGGCGTAGCGGAGGATCTCCGTCAGCTCCCGCAGGTCGTGGCCGTTCACCGGCCCCAGATAGGTGAAGCCCATATTCTCAAACAGGCTGCTGGGGAGCAGGCTCTCCTTCACCGCTTTCTTCAGCCGGTGGGTCACCCGGTAGATCTTCCGCCCGAACCAGGTGGCGTTCATCACCTTCCGGTAGTACTTCTTGAAGGTGAGGTACTGGGGCTTCAGGCGCTGGCGGGCCAGGTGCTCCGCCACGCCGCCCACGTTCTTGGTGATGGACATGCCGTTGTCGTTGAGGATGACCAGCAGCTGGCCCCTGCTCTGCCCCGCGGTGGACAGGCCCTCATAGGCCAGTCCGCCGGTGAGCGCTCCGTCTCCGATGAGAGCCAGCACCCGGTAGTCCTCCCCCAGCATGTCCCTGGCCCGGGCCATCCCCACCGCCACCGCCACCGAGTTGGAGGCGTGTCCGGCGATGAATGCGTCATGGACGCTCTCAGATGGCTTGGGGAAGCCGGCGATCCCGCCGAGCTGCCGGATGGTGGACATCTGCTCCCGCCGGCCTGTGAGCATCTTGTGTGGGTAGCTCTGATGGCCCACGTCAAAGACCAGCCGGTCCCGGCTGGTGTCGAACACCCGGTGGATGGCCACGGTGAGCTCCACCACCCCCAGGTTGGAGGACAGATGCCCTCCGGTCCGGGCCACGTCCCGGATCAGCTCCTGCCGGAGCTGGCCGCACAGCTCCCGGGCCTCCTGGTCCCCCATCCCCGCCAGGATGGGGCCATATGAGGTTGTTTTGTCTCTCTTATCCAAAAAAATCCCTCACAGCTTCCTGGGCGGCGCCGCAGCGCCTCCCCTCCCGGTTTACCAGATCATGGGGCCGGTGATGCCAATGGCCGTGCCCAGCAGAGCCCCCATCAGCACCTGGGGGAGCGTGTGGCCCAGGTGCTCATTCAGCTTCTTTTTGGGCTTGAGCTCCTCCGGCATCTCCTTCCAGTGGGCCATCACATAGTTGAGCACCTTGGCCTGCTCCCCAGCGGCCCGGCGCACATTGCAGGCGTCGTACATCACCACCAGGGCCACCACCGCCGCCAGGGAGAACAGGGGCGCCTGCCAGCCGTAGATCTGCCCGATGGACGCCGTAGCCGCGCAGATGAAGGAGGAGTGGGAGCTGGGCATGTCGCCGCTGCCTACCATCCGTTTCAGGTCCAAGTTCCGGTTCACGACCAGATTGGCCACTGTCTTGATCAGCTGGGCCAGGAACCACGCCAGGATGGACAGATCCAGCACCAGATTCCCCGTTAAAAAACCGGTACGCCCCTCAAACATTTGCCTTCACTCCCTTCTGTCCCGTCTGTTTTCACTTCCGCCGGGAGGCCAGCTCCCGGGCCAGCCAGATGAGGAAGTCCGGCTGCGGGAATCCGTTCAGTGCGGACACTGCCTCCTCCGTCAGCTGCTCCACCAGCGCGCCGCTCCCCTCCAGCCCCAGGGCCGTGACGAAGGTGCTCTTCTCTCTGGAGCGGTCCGAGCCCACCGGCTTGCCAAACTCCTCGGTGGTGCCCGTCACGTCCAGCATGTCGTCCCGGATCTGGAAGGCCCGGCCCAGCTTCTGAGCATAGCGGGCCACGGCCCGCCGCTGCTCCGGGCTCCCCCCCGCGGCAATACACCCCAGCTCCGCCGCGGCGGAGATCAGGGCGCCGGTCTTCAGGCTCTGGAGCAGCTCCAGCTCACTCAGGGACAGGCTCCGCCCCTCCCCCGCCATATCCAGCACCTGTCCCCCCACCATGCCGGAGGGACCGGCCGCCCGGGAGAGGCAGTCCACCCCCTCTGCCATCTGCTCCGGGGAGAGCAGATCCCGCCGGGCAGTCAGCATCTGAAAGGCCGCGGTGAGCAGGCCGTCCCCGGCCAGCACCGCGGTGGCCTCCCCATACACCCTGTGGTTGGTGGGGCGCCCCCGGCGCAGGTCGTCGTCGTCCATGCAGGGCAGGTCGTCATGGATCAGGGAGTAGGTATGCACCATCTCCACCCCGCAGGCAAAGGGCAGGGCCCGCTCCGGGTCGCCGCCGCACAGGCGGCAGCACTCCAGGGTCAGCACGGGCCGGACCCGCTTTCCCCCCGCCATCAGGCTGTACTCCATGGCCTCCTGGAGGTCCGCGTACCGGTCGTCCTCCCGGAATATGGCCCCCAGGGCCTCCTCGATCCGCTTCTGGTCGCCGGCCAGCCGGCGCTCAAATTCCAGGCTCATATCACAGTCCTCCTCCAAAGGGCTCCTCCCGGGGCTGTCCGTCCTCCCCTGCGGTGAGCAGGGTCACCTTCTGCTCCGCCTGATCCAGGCGCTTGGTGCACTCCCGCATCAGCTTCGCCCCCTCTTCAAAGAGCGCCATGGCCTCATCCAGCGGGGCGTCCCCCCGCTCCAGCAGGCCCACGATCTCCTCCAGCCGGGCCATGGACTGCTCAAAATCCAGCTTTTTTCCCGCCATCACAGGCACTTCCTTTCCTCCACCCGGCACGCCAGGCTGCCGTCCGACAGGCGCAGCTCCAGCCGCTCTCCCGGGGCCGCATCCTTGACAGAGGCGATCAATGTTCCATTCTCATTTCGGGCGATGGAGTAGCCCCGGCCCAGCACCTTCAGCGGGCTCATGGCGTCCAGCGCCGCGCTGTCCCGGGCCAGGCGCTCCCGCGCCCGGGACAGGATCTGTCCGGCCCCGTGTCCCAGCCGCTGTCCCTGGTAGTCCAGCAGCAGCCTCCGGTCCCGGAAATAGGCCCCCGGGTCGGTGAGCATCCGGCTGCGGCCCAGCCGCTCCAGATCCTTCCTGCGCCGGGCCAGCAGGCTGCCGGTCCCCTTCTCCAGCCGCTTGGCCAGCCCGTCCAGCCAGGCGTACAGCTCATTCTGGTCGGGCACCGCCAGCTCTGCCCCGTTGGAGGGAGTGGCCGCCCGCAGGTCGGCCACAAAATCAGCGATGGTCACGTCGGGCTCATGGCCTACGGCGGAGATCACCGGGATCTGGGAGCGGTAGATGGCCCGAGCCACGCACTCCTCGTTAAAGGCCCACAGGTCCTCCATGGAGCCGCCCCCCCGGCCGGTGATGATCAGGTCGGCGGCTTGATGGAGGTTGGCCCAGTCCAAGGCGGCGGCGATCTCCTCCGCCGCCCCCTCCCCCTGCACCCGCACCGGCAGGACGCGCACCTGGGCCAGGGGGTATCTGGCCCCCAGGATGCGCAGCATGTCCCGCACCGCCGCCCCTGCCGGAGAGGTGATCAGGGCGATGCGCCGGGGATAGGCGGGCAGAGGCCGTTTGTGGGCCTGGTCGAACAGGCCCTCCCGCAGCAGCTTCTCCTTCAGCTGCTCAAAGGCTACGTGCAGGTCCCCCGCTCCCTCCGGGGTCAGGCGGACGCAGTACAGCTGATACTGCCCGTCCCGTGGGAACACGGTGATCCGCCCGGCGGCGATGACCTGCATCCCGTTCTCCGGGCGGAAGCGCAGGGAGGCGGCGTCCCCCCGGAACATGACGCACCGCAGTGCCCCCTGGCTGTCCTTCAGCGTAAAATAGTGGTGCCCGGAGGGATACATCTTATAGTTGGACAGCTCCCCCCGCACCAGCAGGCCGGAGAGGAGCCGGTCCCGGTCCATCCAGCTCTTGATATAGCCGCTTACCTGGGAGGGACTGAGGATGGTCTCTTCTCTCATGCCAGCTCCCCTCCCTCCAGGGCCCGTCGGGTCAGGATGGCCACCCCCATGGCGTTGTCCGTGGAGTAGCAGGGCTGGGCGAACAGGGCGCCGCAGCTCCTCTCCATGGCGGCCCGCAGCTGTCGGTTGGAGGCCACACCGCCGGAGCACAGCACCGGCAGGCCGGGGCAGCGGCGCTGGGCCTCCTGGGTGGCCCGGAGGACCACGCTGCACACCGTGTCCAGGGTGAAGCGGGCCACGTTGGCCGGGGCCTCTCCCTCCGCCAGCAGTCTCTTCACCTGATTCTCCATCCCGGACAGGGAGAACGTGAGGTCCTTCAGCTTCACGCGGTACTCCATACAGGCATCCGCCTGAGGATAGAGCTCGTCCAGCGCTTTGCCAGCTGGGAACTGAAGCCCCAGCAGGACGCCGGTGCGGTCGATGAGCTGGCCAGCGGAGATGTCGCTGGTCCCGCCCAGCTTCTCCGCCGCCACATTGGTCCCCTGGGGCCGGACCAGCAGCAGCTCGGTGGTGCCGCCGGACAGGTGCCAGGCCAGGAAGGGACCGTCCAGCAGGTCCGTCCGCCCGGCGGACCAGGCCGCCGCCGCCAGGTGCCCCTGCTGGTGGGAGCAGGCAGAAAACGGCACCCCAAGGGCGGCGGCCAGCGCCCTTCCATGGGACTCCCCCGCCAGGAAGCAGGGCATGTAGGAGCCCTCCACAGTCCGGGGCCGGGTGCTGGCCCCCACTGCCTTCAGGTCCCGGAGCAGTCCGCGGCCCTCCAGCTCCTCCAGCAGCGCCGGGAGCTGCTTCACATGCTGGAACAGGGCGTCGCTCTGCCGCAGTCCCAGCTCTCCGGGCCGCACCGCCAGCAGGCGGCCGGCGTTGCAGCCATCCGCCCCGTCAAAGACGGCTGCGGAGGTGGTATAGTTGCTGGTATCCAGTCCCAGAACCGGCATGGTCATTCCTCCGGCTCCTCCGGCCCCGCCGCTTCCTCCTCCTTCTTTTCCGGCTTGGGGGCGGAATCGGCAAACTCTGCCCGGACAAAGGAGCCCAGGATGCCGTTGATAAAGGAGACCACCTCGGCCGGCTCATAGTTCTTGGCGATCTCCACCGCCTCGTTGATGGCGGCGGAGTTGGGGATCGCCGGCATATACAGCACCTCATACATGGCGGTGCGCATCACCGCAGCCGCCATGCGGGGGATGCGGGCAAAGCTCCAGCCCACGGAATAGCGGGAGATGTAGTCATCCAGCTCCGGCCCGTGGACATAGACCCCCTGTACCAGATCCCGGATGTACTGCCGCTGCTTCTCGTTGGGAAACTGGGCGTAGAGGGGCTCCTCCTCCCCCAGCTGTGCGAACCGCTCCCGGGTCATCTCGTGCTCCAGCAGCTCCTCCGCGCTGCGGCTGCCAAAGCCCAGTTCATAGATCATATGCACCGCGACCTCACGGGCGTTGCTTCTCGTCATTGTGTGATCCCTCCGTCACTTGGGCCCTCTGTCCCAATCTTTCTCTCTGGCCCGCGTCTCCGGGGCTCCGACTTTTCATCCAGATCCATTATATACATGTATATACAAAAAGAAAACCCTAAAATATGTTTTACGGGATTTTTCTCCCGGGTTCCGGGGCGCTGCGCCTCACGGCGTCTCCTCCCGCTCCTCTGGGACGCTGAGCAGCTGGACCAGCTGGTGGTAGAGCTGCTCCGGCGCCTGTTTGAAGCGGGCGGCCGCCCGCTCCCCCTGTCCCGCCGCGGGCATCAGCAGGCTCAGCTCCAGCAGGGGGCCGCTGTCGTCCGCCAGCCGCAGTCGCACCGTGCACGTCCCGTCCGGGTTTGGGAGCACCTCCCCCTGCACCTGCTGCTCCCGCATCAGGGTCTCATTCACCCGCACCAGATTGTCGTCGCACCGGCGGCGCACCGAGTATGGCAGGCTGCTCTCACAGATCTCGCTGTTGCGCCGCCCCTTCTCCGTGATGGCGTAGCGCTCCCCCTCCCGGCTCAGGTGCTCCGTCTCCACCAGATGCTCCACCGCCTGCGTCAGGGAGAAATAGTCCACCCCGGCGTCGCACAGCGCCAGCTCCAGAAGCTGAAGGAACGTGATCGGCGCCGCAATGCGGGCCATAATATACAGAACCAGCAGCTTCAGATCCATCTCATCCTGAATAAATCCCATCCGGGCCATCCAAGCACACCTCTCTCTTCTTGCCCCGGCCCTGGCGGGCCGGCGGCGTCCCGGACGCCGCTCCACCTTTGGTGGGAACGTGCCCATGGTCTTTCTATTTTATTATAGAACAAAACGCGCGAAAGGACAACCCCGCATTTCCGGCTCCTCTGGCACCATCCCGCCTGTCGGTCATAGTATGGTATGGAAGCCCTTCACTTCCGGCGGGTCCGGCACCCCCGTGCCCGTCCACTCCACTCAATCTGACGAGGAGGTATCCATATGCCTGAAAAGGTCGCGCCCGGTCCCGTGAGCGATGATCGCTGCATCCGGGAGGCCGTGTGCATACACACGAAAAAAATTTTTGATTCCTGCAAAGATAAAGACTGCATTGAGGATCTGCGGGTCTATCCCACCTGCGGGTCGCAGGAGGTCCTTGACCGGGCCCTGTCGGTCAAGGCCGGGACAGCCGAGCTGCTGTACGCCTACATCGATGTGGAGCCCGTAGGGTTTAACCGCGGGTTCTATACCGTGGATGTGCGGTATTTTTACCGGATCACCGCTGATGCGTTCATCGGGGCCGCCCGCCCCATCGAGGTATGCGGTCTGGCCGTATTTGACAAGCGGGCCATCCTGTTCGGCAGCGAGGGGGGCGCCAAGTCCTTCAGCTCCGACTCCCCCAGCGTGTGCAGCTGCCAGGATCTGATGGGCAGCAGTCTCCCCACCGCACACGTGGAGGCCATTGCCTACAAGAGGCCGTGTCCGGGCCACCGGCGTCAAAAGCTGGTTGACAGATCCCGCTCTCTCCTCTATACTCCCAGATACACCCCTGACATCCCCTGTATCCCGTTCCCGTCCCCTGGGCCGCGGGAGAACCGGAGCGTTTTTATCACACGATAATAAAAGGAGGACTCACCCATGGATCAGATGGAGATCCGGCAGCTCGTCGCCCGGCAGAGGGCCTATTTTCAGAGCGGTGCGACCCTGCCGGCCAGGGCGCGCGTTGAGGCCCTCCGCGCCCTGAGGTCCGCAGTGGCTGCCCGGGAGGAGGAGCTGAACGACGCCCTCCGGGCCGACCTGGGCAAGAGCGCCTTTGAGAGCTATATGTGCGAGGTGGGCATGGTCCTCAGTGAGCTGACCTATATGATCCGCCGCACCCCCGCCTTCGCCGCTGACCGCCGGGTCAGGACCCCCCTGGCCCAGTTCGCCGCCCGGAGCTATGTCAAGCCCTCCCCCTACGGCACCGTCCTCATCATGAGCCCGTGGAACTACCCCCTGCTCCTCACCCTGGACCCCCTGATCGATGCCCTGGCCGCCGGAAACACTGCGGTGGTCAAGCCCAGCGCATACTCCCCCGCCACCAGCCGGGTCATCGCCCGGCTCCTGGCGGAGTGCTTTCCCCCGGAGCATGTCTCGGTGGTCACCGGAGGCAGGCAGGAGAACGCCTGCCTGCTGGAGCAGAAGTTCGACTATATCTTCTTCACAGGCAGCCAGGCAGTGGGCCGGGAGGTCCTGCTCCACGCCGCTCAGTACCTCACGCCGGTCACCCTGGAGCTGGGAGGAAAGAGCCCCTGCATCGTGGACGAGACTGCGGATCTGAAGCTGACCGCCCGGCGCATCGTCTTTGGAAAATACCTCAACTGCGGCCAGACCTGCGTGGCCCCCGACTATCTCCTCTGCCAGGCGAGCGTCAAGGACGCCCTGCTGGAGGAGATCGTCCGGCAGATCACTGTCCAGTTCGGCCCCGCCCCCCTGGACAGCCCCAGCTACGGGAAGATCGTCAACCAGAAGCACTTCCAGCGCCTGCTGAGGCTGATCCAGCCGGAAAAAGTGGTGTGCGGCGGCACCTGGCAGGAGGAGGCCCTGCGCATCGCTCCCACGGTGATGGACGCCGTCACCTGGCAGGACCCGGTTATGGGGGAGGAGATCT
>OLGF01001569.1_pt1 | contig 23933 bp, 24 predicted proteins | sample 1604971 | NCBI WGS metagenome assembly OLGF01 (sample SAMEA3888902, study PRJEB22519) | human gut metagenome | biome: human gut; feature: human-associated habitat; material: faeces | place: Denmark | collected 2011 | reverse complement strand
GATGGACGAGGTTCATGAACTAAAAAATAGTGTTATTTGACGAACGTTGTACTAGAAGTCAGTGATCAAGCAACGGCCTTCCGGCATGATGTCGGAGGGCCGTTTTGCTGTGGGCAAAGGATCGGAGTAGGGGGAAATGTGGCGGGTGAGCTGGAAATAGAGACTGGGATTGACGGAAGGAAGGGATCGAAAGAAGAGTAGGCCTAGCGGTGAAGAGAAAGAGCCAAGCAGAGGCGGCTTTGCATTTTTGCAACAAAAGAAGGGGCGTCTGAGGCAGTTTTCCCGAAATTCCTTGACAAACGCTCGGGGGGGGGGTATTTTCCATAGTGCGACAATGATTTTGTCGAAATTTACTCATAAAGGAAAAACAAAATGAAGAAAACAATCTTGGCTGGAGCGGTGATGCTCGCGGTAGGAACGGTTGCCTCGGCGGCGACGGTGATCGATAAGGAAACGACTTGGTCCGGTACCTACGGTGTCGGAGAGTACCAGGTGAGTGGGGATGTCTCGTTGAAGAATGACACGACGTCTCCTTTCTTCCAGGGAGGTAAAGAAGGGAATACGTCGATCACCTTTGTCGAAGGCGCCAAGCTGACACTCGAAACGACCCACGAGAAAAATCATCTTTTGATTAGTGGGAGTGCAGGTCCCGTCAACGTCAATCTGGGAGATTCGGGGCGCCTTGAGATGATTTCGAACTCGTCGACCAGAACGCAAACGGCCATGGTGGGAAATAACGTTACTATTACTGGCGGAAATAATAGCTATCTCTCGCTTAAGACTACGGGATCTGATATAGCTTTAGGAGATAATCACAACGCAGGAACTTTGTCAATCAACGTTGATACCCTTCGCGTAGAGGCGGTCAGTGGAATGGCAATTTATCGTTCCAATCCTGGTGAGAGTTTGGTAATTAATGCTCGAGATGTTGAAATTTCCGGTCGAGTACAGCAAGGTGGTGGTGGAAAGACGGAGATCAAAGGATTTGATTCTCTTCTCATTGACGGAAGCTCCCCCTACACGGTTCGTGCGGTTGAGGGGAGTTTGAAATTTCAAGGTAACTCGGGTTCTGTTGTGACTTTGAAGAACAGTTCTGGTTCTTTGATTTCTTCCGAACATGCAGAGTCCAAAATGTTGATCGAAGCTGGAACGATCACTCTTCAGGGATTGACTGGGGTTACTAGCACGAGCTCGGGTGGAAACGTGACACTGAAGGGCGATACGATTAACGTCGAAGCGAATACCGCGATATCGGGAAAGGGAGATACGTTTGCGCTTTCTATGTCAGGAACGAAGGAAGTGAATCTCAAGGGTAATGTCACCATGCAAGATTCTTCCACCCTTTCTATTGATTCGCCGCTTACTAAAGTTACCGGCAATATCACGACGGCAAACGGCGCCTTCTCGCTTGACGGCGAACTCCGATTTGAAGGGAACAAGGCCACGATTGGCAACCTGAGGGGCGATACTGCCACCTTCACGCTCACGAAGGCCGATCAGGAAGTTTCGATTACGAACCACAACGAAGCGCTCATCGTGGCCGCCACGGGCGACCTGAACGACGAAGTCGGCATGGACGCGTTCAAGAACCTGACGGTTGGCGGTGACGCGAAGGGTGTTCAGGTTGTGGCCCGCGAAGGTATGTATACCGGCGAAACGACGGGTGTCCTCAATGAAAAAGGCGAAATCGTTCAGACGGTGACGGGTGCCAACTCCATCATGTCGAATGTCCTCGACCTCGCTTCGGCTTCGACTCTCTCGCTCAACCGTATCCTCATGAACGACGTCCGCAAGCGCATGGGTGATCTCCGTGCCTCCGAAGGCACGCACGGTGTGTGGGCGCGCTATGACGGCGGCAAGTTCTCGGGTTCGAACAGCTTCGAAAACGATTTCTCGACCGTTCAGATCGGTGCCGATACGGCCGCGTTCCTGGACGGTACGCGCCTCGGCGTTGCGTTCTCCTACACGACGTCTGACAGCGACATGCAACGCGGCGACGCCGAAATGGACGCCTACAGCCTTGCGTTCTACGGCACGAAGTTCTTTGAGAACGGCATGTTCGTCGATGTGATTGGTCGTCTCGCCACGATCGACACCGACGTGACGATCGACGGCAACAAGAAGGGCAATCTCGACAACATGGCCGTGAGCCTGTCGGGCGAATTCGGCTGGCGCTTTGACGTGAACCAGTCCTTCTACGTCGAACCGCAGGCGGAAGTCACCTACACCTACCTCGACTCAGACAAGCTCAAGCTCTCGAGCGGTCACGAATACGAGCTTGACTCGGTCGACAGCCTGATCGGTCGTCTCGGCTTCGCGACGGGCTTCAAGTGCCCGAACAACTTCGGCGACGTCTATCTGCGCGCTTCGGCCGTGCATGAATTCCTCGGCGATGCGGCCGTTCACGGCGGTACCTACACGCTCGAAACGGACGGTGACGACACCTGGATCGAATTCGGCGTTGGCGCGAACTTCAACCTCAACAAGAACCTCTACGGTTATGTTGATCTGGAACGCACCGAAGGCGCCGATCTCGACGAAGACTGGCGCGCCAACGTGGGCGTGCGCTACAGCTTCTGATCGCTCGTAACGTACAACCCGATGCGGGGAAGGTCCTTCGGGTCCGTTCCCGCATAGTCCGAACGCTCGGTTCTGCGGTTTTCTCCGCGGGCCGGGCGTTTTTCTTGAGCCTGAAACGACTTCGCCCCGCACAGGGCGGGGCGAAGCGGTGCCGTTCTGAGAGCCAAGGATTCGGGCTCTCGTTGAACTCTTTTACCCAAGAATAGCCTTGAGGTCTTCTTCGGGCGTCGTGATGGGCTTCACGCCGAACTTCTCGACGAGGACGTTGAGGACGGCGGGCGACACGAACGCGGGGAGGCTCGGCCCAATGCGGATGTCCTGGATGCCGAGGTAGAGGAGCGTCAGGAGAATCGCCACGGCCTTCTGTTCGTACCACGAGAGGATGAGCGAGAGCGGAAGGTCGTTCACCGAGCACTGGAAGACTTCGGCAAGGGCGGACGCAACCTTGATCGCCGAGTAGGCGTCGTTGCACTGGCCCATGTCGAGAAGGCGCGGAATGCCGCCGATGTCCCCGATGTCGAGGTCGTTGAAGCGGAATTTTCCGCAGGCGAGCGTCAGAACGAGCGTGTCCTTCGGCGTGGCCTTCACGAAGTCGGCGTAGTAGCTGCGGCCCGACTTGGCGCCGTCGCAGCCGCCCACGAGGAAGATGTGGCGAAGCGCGCCCGTCTTGACGGCGTCGACCACCTTGTCGGCGACCGAGAGAACCGTCTTGTGGCCGAAGCCCGTCAACATCTTGTCGCCGCCGTTGGCGCCCTTGAAGTGCTGGGCTTCCTTGAAGCCGCCGAGCTCGAGCGCCTTTTCGATCAAGGGCGTGAAGTCCTTCTTGCCGTCGGCGTCCGTTCCGATGTGCGTCATGCCGGGGTATTCGACGACGGACGTCGTGAAGACGCGGTCGGCGTAGGAGTCCTTCGGGGGCATGATGCAGTTCGTCGTAAAGAGGATCGGCGCGGGAAGGTTCTTCAATTCCTTCTGCTGGTTCTGCCAGGCCGTGCCGAAGTGACCCTTGAGGTGCGGGTACTTGCGAAGGGCCGGATAGGCGTGGCAGGGGAGCATTTCGCCGTGCGTGTAGATGTTGATGCCCTTGTCCTTCGTGGCTTCAAGGAGAAGCGCGAGGTCGTGGAGGTCGTGACCCGTCACGACGATGAAGGGGCCGGGTTCCACCGTGAGCGTGACGCTCGCGGGTTCGGGGTCGCCGTAGGTTTCGGTGTTGGCCTTGTCGAGCAGCGCCATCGTCTCGAGGTTGATGCGGCCCGCTTCCAAGAGAAGGCCGAGGAGCGCGTCGACTTCGGCGACGCTGCGGACGGCGTCGAGCGCCTTGAAGTAGAAGGCGTCGATTTCGTCGGACGAGTACCCGAGAATGCGGGCGTGGTAGGCGTAGGCGGAGATCCCCTTGAGCCCGAAGAGAAGGAGAGAGTGAAGGCTCTTCACGTCCTCCTGTTCGCCCCAGAGGGTCACCATGTCGTAGGGACGGGCGTTCGGGGCGAGCGCCTTCACTTCGGCCGTGAGCGCGTCGATCTTGTCGCAGTCGAAGTTGACGTTCGTGAGCGTCGCAAAGAGCGCCTTTTCAAAGAGGGCGGCGTTCGCGGCGTTGGCTTCCACGACGGGCGCGGCGGCGATGAGGGCGGCAACGAGTTCGTCCTGGGCGAGGGCAAGCTTGGGGTCCTTGCCGCAGGTGCCGATCTTTACGCAGCAGACGCCCTTGGTCGTCTGTTCGCACTGGTTGCAATGCATGAGCATGGGGAGGGTCTCCTCTCAGTGTTGTACCGAACGCTTCGGAAAGGCGCGTTCGGCGGGGATGACTCGGGAACGGGGCGGGATCAGAGCTTGTCGATCGTGTGGCCCGTCATGTATTCGTAGAAAGTTCGGTTGATTTGCTCGAGCATCGGGCGCATGGCGCAGCAGCAGGGCGCCTTGCGGGGGCTGTTGAAGAGGCAGTGACGCGGCTTCCAGGGGCCGTCGATCGCTTCGTAGACCGTCATGAGGGTCGCCGTGCGGGCGGCGTCCGTGAGGTAGTAGCCGCCCTTGGGCCCCTTGACGGACGCGACGATTCCGGCCTTCGCGAGCTTTTGCAGCACCTTCGAGAGGTGGTTTTCGGAAACGTCGGAGGCGGCCGCGATCGTCTTCAGGGACTGCGGCTCGCCCGCATTTCGCGAGAGAAAGACCGTCGCGTGGATGGCGATCGCCGCGGCTTCGGAAAGTTCAATCATGGGGTCTTGCTCGAGAGTAAATTGCGTGTGAAGGCATTATATATGTATATCGGTACCGCAATACCAATATAAAAGAGGATTTTGTTCGCAAACGTATCAGGATGGAAGAGAGGGATCCGATTCGGCTCTTGCGACACCGCGTGTCGTTTGGAAGAAATTCTTTGCGAATATGTGAGTGAGTCGGTCATACTTCCGGTGTCCCGCAAAGAAAAATGGAGAAACGACCATGACCATGGTTACGCTGGAGTTCGAGGTCGACACGGAGCTTTGGGAAGCCTTCTGCAAGATATGCGAAGAAAACGGCGTGACGCCGGAGGAGGCGATCGTGCGCTTCTTCGAGGAGACGGCGGCGCTGCAGGATCTGCCGTTCGATCCCTTGCCGGAGGATTTGGAAGCCAATCCGAAACTCAAGGCGCATATCGAAGAAAGGAGAAGGCGCCGCGAGGCTGAATGGAAGAAGTGAGGGCGTCGAAATTGAGCAAAGGGGACGCCGCCCCGGTGAGCGGCATCCCCTTCCTGGGAGAACAAGGAAGAAGTCGGTTTACTTCTTGCCGAGCGCTTCGGCGATGGCGTCCGCCGCCACGCGGCCCGAAGTGAGGGCCCAGCCGACGTTGGCGCCCGCGGGCGAGTCGTCGCCCATCACGCCGCCCACGAGTTCACCCGCGGCGTAGAGGTTCGGGATGACCTCGCCGTCCTCGCGGATGATGTTAAGGTGGTCGTCCGTGCAGACGCCGCCCATGGTCGTCGCGAAGCGGGGCTTCTGCTCGACGATGTAGTAGGGACCTTCGGCCGCAATTTCGGCCTTCATGTATTCGACCGGACGGCCGAAGTCGGCGTCCTTCTTGGCCTTGACGAAGCCGTTGTACTTCGCGACCGTCGCCTTGAGGTTGTCGGCGTTGATGCCGGCCTTCTTGGCGACCTCTTCGATCGTCGCGCCGTTCACGAAGAGCGGCGCGCTCTTGCCGTCGTTGGCGAGGTACTTGTCCATGTCTTCGTGCGAGACGCCCGTTTCGGGAGCGCGCTTGTAGAAGCCTTCCCAGGACTTCTGGTCCATGAAGACGTAGCCCTGGCCGTTGGCGTTCTTGAGCATCGGCTCGAGAATGTGGCGGTTCGAGGCCTTTTCGTTCACGAAGCGGTTGCCCTCGACGTTGACGAGGATGCCCGCCTGGTCAAAGGCGCCGACGTTCGCGTAGATCGTGGACTTGGCCTTGCCCGGAGCGACTTCGATGCCGTTCGGATAGCGCTTCCCGTACTGAAGGAGCTGGGTCTTGGCGCCCAAGCCCTGCGCCATCTTGAGGCCGTCGCCCGTGGAGGAGACCGGACCGTAGTAGAGGACCTTCTGCATTTCGGGGGTGAGCATCGACTTGTTGTTGCCGTAGCCGCCCGTCGTGAGAAGGGTCTTCTTCGCGCGGATCGTGTAGGTGACGCCGGAATTCGCGTCGACGGCCTTCACGCCGACAACCGCGCCGTTTTCAACGATGAGTTTCTCAACTTTGGTGTTGTAGAGCACCTTGGCGCCGTTCGAGCCGATCACCTGACGGAGGTGTTCGGCCATCTTGCCGGCACCGCCCTGGAATTCCACCGCGCGGCGGTGCGAGTATTCGGCGAGGAAGGGAAGGTTGTTCGGGACGATCTTGACGCCCACGTCGTCGTGGAGCCAGTCGATCGTGGCGCCCACGTTTTCGGCGTAGAGGCGAAGCTTTTCACGGTCGTTGAGGTTGTTCCCGTTCGCAAGGAAGTCCTTCATCATGGATTCGACGGAGTCGTCCTTGACGCCGAAGGCCTTCTGGAGTTTCGAGCCCTGGGCCACGACCTGACCGCCCGAAATCGAGGCGGCGCCGCCGATGAAGGGCATCTTTTCGACGAGCACCGCGTCGAGACCGTTCATGCGCGTGCGGATCGTCGCCGACATACCGGCTCCGCCGCCACCCACGATCACGACGTCGGTCGTGAGCGTTTCTTCACGGGCGGCCTTCTTCAAAGCCAGCGGAACGAGCGTCGCCGGATCCACGCCCGCCTGCTTCACGCAGGCTTCAACGGCCGTGCGGATGGCGTTCGAGGTGATCGTGGCGCCCGCAACGGCGTCGACCTTGGGCGACTGCACTTCCACCATCTTGGCGGGAAGGGCGTCGACGGCGAGCGTGCCGATCCCCGGCGTTTCCTTCTGGCTCACGACGGCGATCTTTTCAATCTTGTCCTTCGAGAAGGTGACTTCCACGGCGACGGGACCGTGAATGCCGGCGGCTTCGGCCTTGTAGGTGCCGGGCGTAAAGGTGGGCGCGGCGTACGCAGTCGAACTCAGGGCGAGCGCGACGGACGCGGCGAGAAGGGTCTTCTGCATGGTGTATTCCTCTTCGAGTGTGGCGCGGCACCGCATTGCCGCAATGCATACCATTTTGGAGGGAAAAATTTCCCGCTGCTACCTCCCTTGGTATGTATTCGACGAGCTATTTCGCATGCCGGTGCGTTATCCTTGAGTCTTTCGAAAACGACTTTTCACCGACGCATGGCTTCCCCTTCGCTTCGCAAACTCCTCGCCGCGGCCGCGGGCGCGCTCGTCTTTTTTTCGGGCGTCGCGATCTGCGGCGACGAATTTCTTCACTTCTGGGCCTATCCGCTCGGATTCGCCCTTCTCGGGCTCTGGTGCGCCAACGTGATTTATCCGATGACGGCGGACGCGGGGGCGTCGCAGCCGAGCATCATGTTCGAGCGGCTTCTCTTCGTCGCGGCCTTCTGCGTCGCGATGGGGGGCGTGATGATCTTCTGCTCGAAGAGCGACCCGAGCTTCGGGGTGTCGCTCTACCTGCTCTCGGTCGTTCTGGGGCTCTCGGCCGCGATGCACGCCTGGATCGACCGCCGTTACGCGCGGCCCTTCCTGCAGTTGGTCGAACGAAGCCGCGGTCCCCGCAGCTGGGCCGCCGAGGCGCGTGAAATCGCGGGCGCGATCGAAAATCCCGAGCTTCGGATCAAACTTCTGGAACTCGCCGGCCGCTGCGAATTTGCGGTGAGCGACCTGGGTTATCCGACCCCTTTGGAAAACGAGCAGATTTCTATGAACTTCACCCGCATGCACGCGGCGGGCGAGTCGAGGAACTGGACGGTGTTGGGCGAAATGGTCGAGGACACGACGCGCCTTTTGTCCCTTCGCGAAAACTATCTGCGCCGCACGGTCGACGAAGAGGAGGGCGGAGACGGCGCGGTGGAGCGCTGGAACGCGCTCTGAGCCGTCCGGCAAAAGCCTCGGAAACGACAATCCCGACGTCGAAGCTTCGGCGCCGGGATTTCTATTGTCGGACGGTCGCGGAAATCAGCCGCGGATGAGCTTGGCGATCTGCGCGATGTCGGCGGGGAGCGTTCGGCAGCAGCCGCCGATGCAGCGGGCGCCCCTACGCTCCCAGAGCGGAACGAAGCTGTCCCAGCCCGCGCCGTGCACGGGCGAGTGCCAGGTCTTCGTCGAGGGATCGTAGGTTTCGCCGGAATTCGGGTAGACGATCAAGGGCTTGCCGCTTTCGGCGAGACGGTCGAGCGCGGGCGCGACGATTTCGCGCGGACCGCAGTTCATGCCGACCGCGTCCACGCAGTCCCGTTCACCCACCTTCCTGGCGGCTTCGGAGAGCGACGTGCCGTCGGCGAGACGGTCGCCGTCCCGGATCGAGAAGGTCACCCAGGCGGTCTTCCCGACGCGTTCGATTTCGTCGAGCGCGACGAGAACTTCCGAGAGCTTCGGCTGCGTTTCGACGGCGAAGAGGTCGACGCCGCCTTCGACGAGGGCCTCAATGCGGTCGCGGTGAAAGAGGGAGAATTCCTCGTCGGTCAAGCGATAGTCGCCGCGGTATTCGCTCCCGTCTGCCAGGTAGGCGCCGTAGGGGCCGATCGAACCCGCCACGAGCAGATCCGCCGCGCGGTCGGGATGACGGGCCGCGGCTTCGTCGCGCGCCGTGACGGCGAGCTTCGCGGTGAGCGTGATGAGTTCGCGCGAGCGCGCAGCGTCGAGCCCCTTGCGGGCGAATCCCGCGGGCGTCGCCTGATAGGAGGCCGTGATCGCCACGTCGGCGCCCGCTTCGTAGTAGCGGCGGTGCACTTCCGTGATGAGTTCGGGCTTTTCGAGAAGAACCTTCGCGGTCCAGAGCGGGTCGTTCAGGTCGGCGCCGAGCGCTTCAAGCGCCGTCGACATGGCGCCGTCGATCACGACCGTGCCGCGTCGGGCCATCAGGTCGGCGAGGGGATGAAAAATGGTTGGAGTCATTCGGTTCGATGTTTTGAGCAATGGAATGCGGATATTCTATCGATTGCCCGAGGGATGGTAAGCGTCCTCTTTTTTAGTTCTTTGGACGTAGCTCATGAACGGGAGGGATTTCCCGAATGTAAAGATTTCGCTTGGTGGAAGCGGGCTTAAAAGTCCCTGCAAGCCTAGAAGTTGTAAGGAAAAGACTACAAATCCGGCGGAGACGAGGGAAAGCCTTCATGATTTTTGATCGAAATCAATATAAGTGGATTTGTGTACGGAATGGGGGGTAGGGATGCTGTAGGATGAAGTTCGAACGGACGGTTACGCTCCTCTCTCTCTGAGCCCGCACCCGATAGGTCGAGCTTTATCACGGTCTCTCTCGCTCGACCGGTGTTCCGACTCTCCTCTGGAACACGCTTTTCCTCCTGGCATCCTGGGTGCCGGTGCTCGCGTAAATCAAAACGTCCGTTCGTTGTACCCGCAACGATGCTCGCGCCTCTTCCCAATTGAGCTCGTTGCGGGCTTTTTTTTTTGATTTTTCGTCTGGGATCTTTCTTCCTTTTCCTTTTTTACTGCGCGACAGGACGTTTCGTTCGCCCTACGACCTTTGTCTCATGGCGGATAGGAGCCGCAGGCCGTATCCTTGAAAGACACTCGTCATTTTCTGAGGAAATTGCCATGGAAACCCCGGACTTTACCCGTTTCGCCGAGGCGCACCGCGCCTACGCGGAGTCGCTCTTTGCCAAAATCCGCTCGCTCTCGGCTTCGCCCGCCCCGAACCGTGGCGTGACGCGCTTCGGTTATTCGGAAGTGGAGGACCGCGTGCTCGACGCCCTAGAAGAGGAAGGCCGCGCGCTCGGACTGGAAACTTCCCGCGACGCCGCGGGCAATCTTCTGATGCGCCTTCCCGGGCGCGACCGGACGCTGCCCGGCCTCTTTTGCGGCAGTCACGCCGACAGCGTCTTGGACGGCGGCAACTTCGACGGGCTCGCGGGCATCACCGCGGCGCTTCTCGTCGTGCGGGATTTGCAGGCGCGGGGCGTCGCGCCCGCGCGCGACATCGTCGTGACGGCGCTTCGCTGCGAGGAGCAGGGCCTCATTGGCTCCCGCGCGATGATGGGGAAACTTTCGGAAGCGGATCTCCGCCGCCGCTGGACGCCGGACTCTCCGACCCTTGCCGAACGCTTGACGGCGCAGGGCTACGACGTGGCGCGCCTTTCGTCGGGAACGCCCGTCGTCGACCCGAAGTCGATCGCGGCCTTCCTGGAACTCCACATCGAGCAGGGCGTGCGTCTCACGCAGCCGGGCGGTCCCCGCGTGGGACTCGTCACCGGGATCCGCGGGATGGTCTACCACCGCATGATTCACTGCTGGGGCGAGCCCGCCCATGCGGGCGCGATCGATTTTCCCTTCCGGCACGACGCGCTCGCCGCAACGACGCGACTTGTCGCCGGCGCTTGGGAGCGTTGGAGCCAGCGGGTCGCGAAGGGCGAAGACCTCGTCTTTACGACCGGTATTCTCGAAACCGATCCGACGGCGATCTTCAACAAGGTTCCCGAACACGTCCGCTTCAGTCTGGATGCGCGTTCGCTTTCGGCCGAGACGCGCGAAGGCTTCATTTACGACTTCTACGAAGACGCCAAGCGTCTCGAAGCCTTCCACGGCGTTCGCTTCGAATTCGACCCCGCGGGGCGCAACGAACCGATGGAGAGCGACCCCGAACTCATGGCGAAGCTCGAAGAGGGCGCGGCCGCACTCGGCATTCCCGTAATCCACGAACCTTCGGGCGCGGGACACGACGCGCAGACCTTCGGGCTCGAGAAGATCCCGTTCGCCATGGTCTTCATCGCGAACGCCAACGGTTCGCACAATCCCGACGAAGCGGTCGAAACGGACGACTTCCTCGCGGGCGCGGCGGTGCTCACCGAGGCCGTGCGTCTTTACACGGCCTGACGGCAAAGACCGTCGGGGTGGGCGTCCTTCGGGCGCCCTCCGAGAGTTTCTCCGGATAGCAAAACGGACCGTCCTTTTGGGAGGCGGTCCGTACTGCTTGGGGGGTAGCTGATCTCAGTCGAGCGGCGGGAGCCGGTTTTCGACGACGCGCTTCAGAATCGCCTGGGCGTCGTCGCGGCGGAAGTCGATCCCCGCGAATTCGGCGTCGGCCATCGTCGTCACCGTCACGCTACGAAGGCGGACGCCCTCTTTGTCGGCGGCCCAGTAGACCTGGAAGATCCCGCCAGGAACGAGTTTGCAGGAAAATTCGATGCTGCCCGGCTCCAACTCTTCCCAGAGGCGCGAAGGCGATTCGCAGAACTGATAGCGGTCGAAGGCTTCGCCCACCGTGAGCGTCGGATGGTAGGCGGTCGTCGAGGCGCGCACGCGTTCGATGTCGGGCGTGAAGGGTTTTTGTTCGTATTGAATGACCGGAACGCCCGTCTTGGGGTTGGACGTCACCTGCGACGCGCAGCCCGCGAGAAGCGAAAGGGCGGCGGCCATGGCGAGAACCGTACGTTGCATGGCATACCTCAGAAAAGAAAAGTGAAGATATTGTCGCGCGGAAAACTTACGGCAGACTTTCCTTTTGGGAGGATGCCGAGGGCGTGAGCGTGATCTCGGACGTTTCGCCGCGCGGATTCACGATGACGCAGGTGTCGGGGATTTTGTCTCCCGAAAGGCGCAGTTCCCGGACGAATTCGCGAAGGACGTCGCTTTTGGGGCGCGCGGTGAGCGTGACGCGGCCCTCCTTTTCTTCGGCCGTCAGATCAAAGCGTTCGGAAAGACGCGCGACGTCCCCCGAAACGAGCGCGAAGAAAAAGCCCGCCGCCTCCGTGCTCGGCAGACGCTTTTCCGAGGTTCCGCTTCGAGTCGTGACGCTCACGCGGTCGGGACGGACTTCGATCGTCGTGGGAAAGGGCTTTTCGATCGCCCAGAGAATCCGCTCGCCCGGCACCGCGTCGTAGCGTCCTTCGGAGCGAAGGGGCTTCGGAAAGCCCGGAATCGTGCGCAGTTCCGTGAAGCGCCCCGAGGTGGGGACGCTGTCCGCACCCCAGCGGGCGACGACTTCGTCGGGCGTGACGGCAAGGGCGCTGCCCGCAAGACCCGCGGAAAGAATGAAGGCAAGGAGCGGACGAAGGATCGGCGTGCGAACTAAGCGGTGCGGCATCAGCGTTGTTCCCAAAAGTCAAAGAAATTGAACCAGTCGTAGGGGTGCGCGCGCATTTCGGCTTCGAGGAGCGACGCATAGCGGCGCATCACGGCTTCAAGCCTCGCCTTTCTCCCCGAGCGCGGGCCCGAGAGGTCGTCGGCGAGCGCCTCGAAGCGCACGCGGTAGCGCGGACCCTCGGGGGCGTCCGTGCGGGTCGCCGTCATCATGCGAAGCGGCACCTTGAGGAGCATCGCCAGAAAGGCGCCGCCCGAAGGAAAGTGCGCGCTGTGTCCGAAGAAAGGACATTCGACCGTCGCCTTTTCGCTCCCCGTCGGGACGCGGTCTCCCGCGATCACGAGGTAGGCGCCGCGGTGGACGAGGTCGTCCAATTCGACGGCGAGCGCGGGCGTGACGTCGTCAACCTCGTAGAAGGCGAGGTTCGCCTTGGGGGCGCCCGCCTGCGCGAGGAGTTCGTTGAAGCGCCGCGCGTGCGAGGTGTATTGGAGCACGACGATCGGGTGGTCGGTCGCGGAAGCCGAGGCGACCTGCAGAATCTCGCGGCAACCCGTGTGCGAAGTGAGGATGACGCAGCCCCGGTCGGGCGGATCGTTTCGGAAGATTTCGTCGCCTTCGACGAGAAGGTCCGAGGGCTTGAGCCTCCCGGCCGCGGCGAGAAAGCCGTCCGTCATGGCTTCGGCAAAATGCGTGAGGCGCTTGAGACCCTCGCGGTGCGTCGCGGGACGGCCCGCGGCTTCGAGCCACGCAAAGGACGTGCGGCGAAGATCCGGGCGCGTCGCCCAGTAAAAGAGAAGGACGGGTGCGAGGACCGTCAGGAAGGGCGCGCGTCCGAAGAGGCGGTGCACGGCGAGAAGAAAGCGGATCCCCACGACCGAGGTGCATTCGGCGCGGCGCGACCAGTGCTCGGTGTTCCGGGTCACGAATCGGCTCCGGAGAGCGCGTGGCGGAGTTTGCGCACGAGAAGGACCGGCAGGCGAATGAGCATCCCGCAGCAGAGCTTCGTGTGCATGAGGCTGATCCGGACGTTGTCCTCCACCATGTCGAAGTGCGAGACGCTGTCTTCGGGATAAGTCACGTGCACGGGGACGTTTCGCACCGTGACGGGAAGCCACAAAAGCCGCACGAGGATTTCCGGGTCGAAGTCCATCCGCTGGCCCATGCGCACGCCCCGCAGGCGCTCGAGCGCCGCGACGGGATAGACGCGAAGACCGCACATGGCGTCCTCCACTCCGAGCGTAAGGCCGTTGACGGCCACCCAGAAGTTCGTGATCTTGCGTCCGAAAAGGCGCGCCTTCGGGACCGTTTCGTCGTAGATCGGATAGCCGCAGACGAGGCTTTTCGGATCGTTCAGGGCGACGCGCAGAAAGTTCGGGATTTCCGAGAGGTCGTGCTGCGCGTCGGCGTCCACCTGCAGGACGTGCGTGAAGCCGCGTTTGGCGGCCGCGCGAAAGCCCGAGAGACAGGCCGCGCCCTTGCCGCCGTTTTCCGGACGGTGAATCACCATGATGCCGCTGTCGGCCTGCGCAAGGGCGTCGAGCACCGCGCGCGTTTCGGCGTTCGAGCCGTCGTTGACGAGAAGGACCGGAAGACCGAGGCGGCGCAGGGCGGCCGCGACCTTGCCCACCGTTTTCGGGTGGTTGTAGCAGGGAACGACGGCGGCCGGGCGGAAGGCGGACTGCAGATCGGACGACATGTGGCGAATCGACTCAGGCAAAGTGAATGCGAAGGGTACCCTGTGCGGTGATTTCGGCGGATTGGGAAAGCCGATCATACGCCATTTGCGCTTCGTTTGGCGGCAGGTCCGAGAGGGCTGTCCAGGCGTCCTTGGGCGGCCGCGCCCAGGTGAAAGCGACGTCGTCGCCGTCTTCCTTGGGCGTGAACCGAAGTGTCAAAATCACGCGCTCGCCCGGGAAAAGGGGCGACTTGAATTTGAGGTTGCGAAGCGACAGCACTTCGGCCGACGCGCCGCGGAGCGTTTCGACGGCGCGCCGCACGAGTTCGAGCGAAGCGACGCCCGGGAGAATCGGAAGATCCGGAAAGTGTCCCGAGAACCATTCGAGCGTCGGGCGCATTTCGGCCGTAAGCCGCACCGTGCGCACGCCGTCCGCGACGCCGTCCGTGAGCGTGAGCCACTCGGGGCGGGTTTCGTCAAAGAGCGCCAAAAGGGCGTCGCGCGTGACTTTCGCCTGGGCGTTCACGGGAAAGGCCGTCACGAGCCGCAGGCGGCGCGGAAGCGTCACGGCGTCGAAGGATTCGGAAAGGATTCGCCGCAGATCGCGAAGGATCGCAGACTTGCCCGAGGCGAGCACCTGAGGCAGAGCGTCTTCGGCAAGGACCGCCGCGACGGCCGTTTCTTCTCGTTCTCGCTTCGTCACGAGGACGCGGGCGTCTGCAAAGAGCGGTCGGCCGTCGGGCAGCCTGGCGGCCTCCAGAATCGCACGCTTCATCGCGTCACCCGAGAAGCGCTTTCCTTCGACCTTGAGAATGCGGTCGGCGCGCCCGAGGAGCATGAAGGCGAGCACGGCGCCCCCGCGGACTTTCGTCGCGCGGATGCGGTCGGCCCCGGTTTCGGTCGGGTGTTCGAGCTGTGCGGACGTAAGGGTCAGAAGGCCTTCGTCGCCCGTTTTCGGTTCGGCGTTTCCCTCGATACCGACCGTCATGCCGGGGGTCGGCACCCAATCGGGCGTCTCTACGTCGCCTTCGGGCGTCACGATGCGGCGGCGTCCGGCGATCCCGCCCGTTTCGGTCGAGCCGAGGATTTCGTAAGGCGTGGCGCCGAAGGCGCGGTAGGCGGCGAGCGCCCCTTCGGGCGGCAGGGGACCCGCGGACGAAACGCTCAGGGCCACGCAGTCGCGCACGTCGGCGAAGAGTTCCGGCTGCGTAAAGCGCGTCAAGTGGGCGGGAGAGGAAATGAGGAAGAGAGGGAGTGCCCGGTCTGCTTCTTCAGAGGGCGCTTCGCTCATCGCCCGAGCGAGCATTTCGGGGAAGTGGTGGCGGCGGTTCGTCACGATCCCGCGCCCGAGGAGCGGCCATCCGAGACGAAAGAGGAGCCCGTAGATGTGCTGATGCGTCACCGTCGCGAAGACGAGCGCCGTTTCGTCCGCAGCCAGGCCCGACTCGATCGAAATCGTGCGGTCGATCGCCTCGCACTCGGTAAAGAACTGCGAAAGGCGCTTGGGAACGCGCTTGGGTTCGCCCGTGCTCCCCGAGGTCCAGAGGGACAGAAGAACGCGGTCCGTGTCGATCGGCTCGGGACGGTCGACGAGCGTCGGATGTTCGACGGGGCGAAGGACGGCGTCGTCCGGTTCGGCGAAGCGCTCGAAGTCGAGCCCGAGCGCGATGCGAAGGCCCGAGCGGCGGACCTCTTCGAGAATTTCGCGGTCGGCTCGGCCCGTGAGCAGCGTCTCGAGTCCCGCCGACCAGCAACCGAAGAGCGCGGGTGCGATCGCGAGCGTTTCTTCCGAGTGAAGGAGCACCGCTTCAACGCCTCGGGAGACGAGAGCCGCGGCCGCTTCGCGCCAGGCGAAGGCGCGCAGACGGAAGTCGTCGTTCGTGAGAAATACCCGTCGGTCTTCGTCCCAGCCCCAGGGAAGGTCGGACGCGGCGAAGTCGGCGTCGAGTCTGCGCGCAAGGCGCAGTTCGGCAGGCGTAAAGAACGGGCGGTCGGTATCGGCGCAGGACATGATCGGAACTCAGGAAGTGGGGGCCTTCGGGCGCAGGAGCCATTCGCCCGCGAAGAGAAGACCCATGAGAAGGTAGCTCACGAACCCGTTGTAGAGGGTCCAGAGGTCGCGGTCGCCCGAGAGCACGGTGGCGAGCGCCGCGGAGCCGTTCAGAACGAAGAAGACGCACCAGACGACGGTGACCTTGCGGCACCAACGCACGCCTTCGGGCGGAAGGTTGGGGTGCTTCATGCGCGCGAAGCGCTCGATGATCGGGCGCGTCCTGAGGCTCCCCGCAAAGAGGACGAGCCCGAGGGCGTTCATGAGAACGGGATAAAAGAGAAGCGCTTCGTCGCGCTCGGTCGTGAAGCCCACCGCGGCGAGAACGAGGGCGAGAACGCCCGAAGCGAGCGTCATCGGGTCGCGGGAAAAGGCGGCGCGCCCGAGCGCCATGAGGGCGAGAAGTCCCGCCACGGGCGCCACGCCCCAGTTTGTCAGGCCCCAATGGGCCCAGAAGGGGTAGAGGATCGCCAAAAGCGCAAAAAGGGCACCCGCCAGGACGGGTGCCCACTTCGAGGACGTTGCCCGCTTCGTCATGAATCGGAATCAGGCGGCGGGTTCGTCGAGAACGCGCGCGATCACGCGGACGACGTCGCCGAGGGTCTTCACGGACTTGAAGTCTTCCGGGGCGAGGCGCTTGCCGTTCAGGTGCGGGCGCATCTGAACGATCATGTCGACCGCGTCGATCGAATCGATGTCGTAGTCTTCGTAAAGAAGCCCGTCCCAGCGAAGCTTTTCGGCGGGGATTTCAAAGTCGCCCGTCAGGATTTCGCAGATCGCGTCGTAGACCTTGGCTTCGGTCGGGGTGAGGTTTTGCATTTTGTTTTCGGTCATTTTCAGCAACTCAAGCGCGGTGGGCCGCGATGTATTCGGCAAGCGTGGCGACGGAGGTAAAGACGCGGCGGGCCTCTTCGCTTTCCGCCGTGAGCGTGATCCCGTAGGCCTTCTTGAGCGCAAGGCCGAGTTCGAGTGCGTCGATGCTGTCGAGCCCGAGCCCTTCGCCGAAGAGCGGCGCGTCGGTTTCGATTTCTTCGGGGCGAACGTCCTCGAGGTTGAGCGAACGCACGATGAGGGCCTTGATTTCGTCTTCCAGGGTTTGCTGATCGTTCATTTGAAGTTTCAGGTCTCAGTGGGTTTCCGGCGTGAAAAGCGCCGAGGAACAGTCCCGCATCAGGGAGCGGGCCGCCAAAACAATCCGTCCATTATAGCGGTTCAGATGTGGTTCCACGGGTAGGCTCGGAAGGGCTTCGACGGTAAGCGTCATCGGCGTCTCGGGAAGGTGCCACCAGGCCACTTCCTTCGTGAGCCACCGGGGTTCGGCCGTGATGCGAACGGGTGTCAGAGGCGTCTTCGTTTCAAGGGCCAGCACGGCGACCCCGCGGTGCAGCCTCGGCGCTTCGCCCGGTTTCAGGTCGTGGGGCGTGCGAGTGCCCTCGGGAAAGATCACGAAGGACGCGCCGGAAGCGAGCTCTTTGCGGGCGCGCTCGAGCGCTTCGGCGCCGAGGTCGTTCGCGAGATACCCCGCCGCACGGATCGGCGCGCGGGTGAAGAAGTTCCCGAGAAGCGCCTTCTTCACGACGGTCGTTCCGTTCGGAAGCAAAGAGAGGAGCACCACGACGTCGATCAGGGACGGATGGTTCGGAGCGAAGATCTGTCCGGGGCGTTCAAAGGCTTCGGGGTTTTTCACGACGACCCGCACGGTGCCGAGCCGGTCGCAGAGCTTTACGAAAATCCCGAACCAGGAGCAAACGATGCGGCGCGCCGCGCGCGTGCGCTCGCCCGGGTCATTGTGGCGCAGACGAAGCCAGGGCCCGAAGGGAAAGTAAAAGAGCAGGCCCGCGAGCCCGAAGACGAGAAAGAGAAACCCCGTGCAGAGCAAAAGGAGAGGTCGCGGAAGGCGGCGCGGTCGGGTCATTGCGTGGGGTCCTGTGAGAAATTGCGTCTGTTGGAAGAGCTTCGGGAAAAAGAGGAAAGATCGGCCGGTCAGGCAAGCACTCGGAGATTCGTGAGCGGTGCGTTCTTCGCGAAGACCCGCCGGGCGTCGCCGCAGGGCGTCGCAAGGGCGGGCGCTTCGGCGTCGACAAGCCAGCGGATCATGGCAAGCACTTCGGAAGCGCCCGAATCGTCCTTCGCGGCGGTGTCGACGGGATCGGGGAGGCCCTTCAAGTCCGTCTTTCGCTCGAGCGTCAGAACCGGACCGCGCAGGTAGTCGGCGTAGCCCTTTTCGTCGGGCGTGGGATCGAGCTTCGCGAGCGTGAAGGCCGCGGCATAGCGCTTCGGATCCTCGGGAACGACGCCCTGATCATAGAGCACGAAGTGCACGCGCGGATGGTCGACGAGGAGCGCCGCGGCGGTCTCAAAGCCCCGCGCAAAGGGGGCGTCGCCGCCCGCGATTGCGGTCACGAAACCCGTGTGCTTCGCGGCGATCGAAAGCTGTCCGGCGATCCCGTTGTGCACCGACGTCGCAAAGGCCGTGGGGGAGAGATCCTCTCCGCCGGCGAGCGACCGAAGTTGGGCGACGGAGGCGTCGAGGTCTCCCCAACGGGAGGAAAAGACCCAGGCGTCGTCCTCGGTTTGGGCTTTCGTCTCGTTTCGGAAGGCGTCGAGCGAGAAAAGCGCTTCGGCGGCGGCCTTTCCGAGGGGCGAGAGACGACGGCGCAGTCCCGCGGGGACGGCCTTCGCGCCCGGGACGGCGTCCGCCTGCGGATCCCAGGAAAAGTCGGCGGTCACCGGAGCCGAAACACCGGGCAGAAAGAGAGCCGCATCGAGAATCTGGGCGCAAAAGGGCATGAGTCGTCACCTCGGAATGAAAACGGGGCCGAGAGGCCGGATCGAACTCGAAAGTATAGCGGCGAAACGCTTCGCTTAGGGATGCCCTTTTCGCGGATAAAACCGCGAGACGACTGCGACGGAAAGGAAGGCGAGAAAAAGCCCCACGACCGCGCCGATAAGGACGTCGCTCGGGAAGTGGACGTAAAGGTAGAGCCGCGAGAGTCCCATGAGGAGCGCCGCAAGGAGGAGCCACGGGGCCGCCGGATGGCGGTTGAGCAAAAAGACGCCCGCCACGGCGAAGGCCGCTCCGGTGTGCCCCGACGGGAAGGAGCCGTCGGTCAAGCAGGAGAGGAGGGGATCCGTGAGCGGCGAGAGGTCGCAGGGACGAGTGCGGTCGATCCAGGGCTTCAAAAAGAAGTTCACCGTAAAGAGGTGCAGGACGAGCGCAAGGGAAATCTCCCAGCCGATTTTTCGCAGGCGCGGAAGAAAAAGGGCGACGAGGGCGAGAACGATCCAGACGGCCCCGAAGTTTCCGAGCGCGGAATAGCCGTACACGATCGAATCGAGCCAGGGCGTGCGAAGCGACTGGATCGAAGTGAGAATCGGAAGTTCGGCGGTGGAGAAAAAGGCCATGGGCGAAAGAAAAGTCGGAACGGGTCGGGATCGTGGGGCTTCTCTCATCCTGCCCGAAAAGACCTGCGGACGCAAGGAATCGGGTTTCATCGCAAACACGGGATACGCCGGATACAAATCTTCACAAAACGCGCTTGATAATCATTCTCAAATATGAGAAGATGCACCTCAACAGGAAGCGCGCGCTCCGCGAAGCTCGCTGAGGGGTCGGCGAGGGGAGCAACGGTGAGGAAGATTGGATGGCTTCGCCGAGCGCTTCCGGGGTCTCCTTATTCTCCCGGTCGGAAACGGCCGGGATTTTTTTGTCTTCGGGCGGGAAAACGTCGTCCAAAACTATTTTCGTAGCCGTTTGCAACGTTTCCTTGCAGCTTGCGGGTGGTCTCTTTACCTATCTTTTGAGAAGATGCAGGAAAGGGAGGCGCCCGTCGCGATTCTTTTGGCTGCGGGCGCACTCTTCCGGACGATTTTCAGAAGGAGACGCAGATGCAAAAATCGAGACGCCTTTTCTTCGCTTTCGCGGCCGCCACGGCTTTGGGTGCCACCACGCTTTTGACGGGCTGCCATCATTGGGCTCATCGTCCGCCGCCTCCGCGGGGCGGTCGTCCCGGCGGCGGTCCGGGCGGTCCCGGCAGACCCGGTCCCGGTCCGGGCGGACGCCCCGGTCCCGGTTTCGGTCCGCGTCCCCGTTGAGGGCGCATTGTTATGACGGATTGAGAAAAAGCGGTCGGCGAAGCGTCGGCCGCTTTTCTTGTCGGGCGTTTCTTTCCTGCGCCGGAGCGGTTGCCGAATCGATTACGCTTCGGCGCCCGCTTCCCGGAGGCGCTTGATGTCGCGAAGCGGCGAATCGCCGAAGAGGCTCTTGTAGTCGCGCACGAACTGCGCGGAACTCTCGTAGCCCACCCGGTACGACGCCGTCGTGACGTTCACTTCGCGCGCCAGGAGCATTCGGCGCGCCTCGAAGAGCCGCACGCGCTTTCGGAACTGCAGGGGAGAAAATCCCGTCACCTGCCGGAAATGCCGGTGGAAGGTGGCGTTCGACATGTTTGCGCGCGAGGCGAGCGTCTCGATCGAGCAGGAGTCGGAATAGTTCGAGCGGATCCAGGTCACGGCGTTGAGAACGGCGTGGCCTTCCGTTCCCGCGCAGGCGAGCGCGCGGAGCGAAGCGCCGCAGGAAGAGTCGAGAAGCAGGGCGTGGAGATTGCGCAAAAAGAGCGGCGCCCGAAGAGAAACGAGGGCGGGGCGCTCGAGGAGCCGCAGGAGAAGAAGGAATCCTTCGGCGAGGTCTTCGTCGGGTCGAATGACGTGCACGCCGTTGGGCAGGTCCGAGCTCTTGGGAACTTTGTGCGACCAGGCGAGCGCGCCGGCGTACTCCATCAGAACCGTCATGTCGAGGGACACCGAGAGCGCGAGAAAGGGATTCTCGGGCGACGCGTCGAGCGTATGAAATTCCGAAGGCGAGGCGATCCCGCAGACGAGACTCTCGCCCGGTCCGTATTCCAGAACCTGTCCGCCGATCGCGGTCGACTTGCGGCCGCGCACGATAAAGGAGGTCATCAGTTCGCCCGCGCTTCGTTCGATGAAGGTGTTCGAAGTGATTCGATAGAGCGTGAGGCCGGGCACGATCGTCGCATGAACGCCAGTGCGGGGCGCATGCCGAAGAATGAGGGCGGCGGCCTCGTCGAGAAGAGCATTCGCGCCCTGTGAAACCGTGTCGCTGAGTTTTCTTTCGTTGTCCGCCGTCGCCATGATCGGATCCTCTCTGTCTTGAGCTACTCGTTGGAGACCGATCCGCAGGACGCCCCCGCCGCTCCTCCATGATCAAGTCTTCTTCGTGAAGTCTACGCAACACGATTTGATTTTGTGATGTTTTTCTTGCGGGTTGAGAAAATCCGTCAAAAAATTGAGCGGAAAACGAACGTGAACGTCTTCGTTCAGCAACAAAATGACAAAAAGAAAGATCCCCGGACGCATTCGTTCCGGGGCGCATCGAAGGAGTTCATGACATGAAGAACATTCTCGTCCTCAACGGCCATCCGAATCCCGACGACTCGACGGCGGGAAAGGCCGTGCTCGAAGCTTTTCGGACGCTTCGACCCGACGCAAAGGTCCGCACGCTTGCGGCCCTCTGCGGGTCGGACGGTTACGACGTCGCGGCCGAACAGGCGGCGCTTGTCGAAGCCGACGTCATCGTCTGGCACTTCCCCTTCTACTGGTACTCCGTGCCGGCCTTGGTGAAGAAGTGGATCGACGACGTGCTCGCGCACGGCTTCGCCTACGGCTCGGGCGGGACGGCGCTTCACGGCAAGCATCTCCTCATTTCGTTTACGACGGGGGCGCCTGAGGCGGAATACGCAAAAGGCAAGTCCATGAACTGGCCGGTCGAGGCCTTTTTGCCGCCGCTTTTGCAGACGGCGAATCTCTGCGGCTTGAAAACGCTCGATCCCGTGTGGTCGGCCGGGATGATGTACATCCCCGGCGTTCCGGGACACGACGACCTCGAAGCGGTCCGCAACCGCGCCGCGGCCCACGCCGTAAAGATGAACGATGAAATTTCGGCGCTCGAAAAGGCCGAATGAAGACAAGCGACATTCTTGAGGAACCAATCATGCAATTCCAGGTGGACGTTCGAATTCACGACCGTGCGGCGGCGATGCCGTACTTGGCGGACCATCTCGCCTATCTCAACGCGCATTTCGAAGCGGGCGACTTTCTGATGTTCGGCGCCTATGCGGGCGGCGCAGGCGGCTCGCTCATCGCCCAAGCCCCGACGCGCGAAGCGCTCGACGCGGTGCTCGATGCGGATCCGCTCAAGGCCGGCCGCTGCGCCGTGTGGAGCGTGGAGGAATTCAAGGTGGGCCGCATCAACGTGAAGGCGCTCGAGCCCAAGGCCTGACGAAGGGACGTTGTCCGCAAGAAGGAGATTCGAAATGCAAAGACGCATGCTCTTCAAATCCGCCGTCCTTCCGGCGGCGGGAATGGCCGCGGGTAAGACGGTTGCGGCCGCGGAGGGTCCCGTCGAAGCCGCCGAAGAGATCGTTGCCGACGTGGCGATCGCGGGCGCGGGATTTGCGGGCCTCACCGCGGCGGTGACGGCCGCCCGCACGGGCGCGAAGGTGGTGCTGCTCGAGCGCCGCGCCTATCACGGGGGCGACGGGATTCTGTCCGTCGGGATTCTCGCCTCGAGCCGCTCGAAGGTGCACGACGCGCTGGGTTTCAAGGGAAAGGCCGATCTTGAAGACTACTGGTCCGCGATCGACCGCGGCATGACCGACGAGCCGCTTGCCAAGGTGCGCGACAACATGCCGAACTCCCCGATCTACGGGGGGGTCATGAAGCACGATCCGCGCGTTCTTCGTCGTTCCGCCGAACATTCAGCCGCGGCGGCGGAATTCGTGGCGTTCTTCGGAATCGAATTCCACCCGGTGAACCCGGGGCAGCCCTTCCTTCTTGCTTCGAAACCGGGCTCCATGCCGAAGTTCGCGCAGGCGGCCCTCGAAGAGGCGAAGCGCCTCGGCGTCGACTTCCGCACGAACGCCCGCGTGACGAAGCTTTTGACGGTTCCCGACGACTCGAAGGACGCGCCCGAACGAAGCGTGCGCGTCACGGGCCTCGAAGCGACGGTCAACGGGAAGCTCCTTCGCGTGCGCGCCGGCGCCGTGATTCTCGCGACGGGCGGCTTCATCGACAACGCCGAATACCTGCGCCGCTACAAGCGCGTGTGGGCTTCGATCCCGAAGGGCTTTTCGGCGATCGGCGAGGGCGTTCCTCCGGGACACGACGGAGACGGCATTCGTCTCGGACGTCTTGCGGGCGCCGCGATCGAAGACATGGAATCCATGCCGAAGCTCTTTGCCGCGCCAAAGCCCGGTACGAAGAGTCCCTCCTGGATTCTTTTCGACACCGACACCGCCTATCTCGTCGACAAGGCGGGGCGGCGCTTCTGCGACGAACACGCTTCTCGCTATGCGGGCTGCGCGCTCGAGTGCTTCCGGCAAAAGATCGACGGCGCCTACGTGGTGATCGATGAGGCGACCTTCAAGGGTCCGGGCGCCGCGCGCTGGCATTACGACGAGCTTCTGAAGGAAAATGCCCTTTTCAAGGCCGACACGATTGAAGAGGCGGCGAGCCTTGCGGGCGTCGATCCGACGGGCCTCCAAAAGACGGTCGCCCAAATCAACCGCGACGCCGCAGCGGGGAAGGGTGACACGGCCTTCGGGCGAAAGGACAGGCTTTTCCGTGCGCTTCAGGGGCCCTTCTACGTGTCGACGCCCTGTTGGCCCGTCGCCTTCAAGACGGAAGGCGGTCTCGAAGTCGATTCCGACTGCCGGGTGCTTCGCGCCGCGGACGATTCGCCCTTGCCCGGACTCTACGCGGCGGGTTCCACCTGCGGCTCGATTTCGACGCGTCTGTGCGACGTCATCGCGGGAGCCCTCATCGCCGGTCCCGCGGCGGCTGGCTATGCCAAAACGGCGACGCGCGGGTGAGCCGCGGTCTCCATGAAATTTCTCTGCAACTTTGCGAATGGTGACATCATGATCCGCAAAACCTTGTCTTCCGCACTCTTTTGCGTTCTTCTTTCCTCCTCCGCCGTGATGGCGGCGGGCACCGCCGCCCCGACGGCGGACCCC
>OLGF01001568.1_pt1 | contig 23935 bp, 23 predicted proteins | sample 1604971 | NCBI WGS metagenome assembly OLGF01 (sample SAMEA3888902, study PRJEB22519) | human gut metagenome | biome: human gut; feature: human-associated habitat; material: faeces | place: Denmark | collected 2011 | reverse complement strand
GAGATGGTCAACAACTTCATCAAGCCCGGTCTGGAGGATCTGTGCGTCAGCCGCACGAGCTTCAGCTGGGGCATCCCCGTGGACTTCGACCCCGGCCACGTTGTATACGTCTGGGTCGACGCGCTGTTCAACTACGCGAGCGCGCTGGGTCTGTACAACGACGCCTACGACACCGCCGATTACGAGCGCTATTTCCCCGCCGACGTCCACTTCGTCGGCAAGGAGATCGTCCGTTTCCACTCCATCATCTGGCCCGCGATGCTCATGAGCATGGATATGCCCCTGCCGAAGCACGTCTACGGCCACGGCTGGCTCGTCATGGACGGCGGCAAGATGTCCAAGTCCAAGGGCAACGTCGTCGACCCCTACGTCCTCGCGGAGATGTTCGGCGTGGACGCGCTGCGTTTCTTCCTGCTGCGCACGTTCCCCTTCGGCTCGGACGGCAACTTCTCCAACGAGCTGCTGATCCAGACGATCAACATCGACCTCGCCAACGACCTCGGCAACCTCGTCTCCCGCACGACCGCGATGGTCGAGAAGTACTTCGGCGGCAAGCTCCCCGCCGCGCGCGAGAACAGTGGCGCCGACTGCGACCTCAAGAAGATGGTCGGCGCGCTGCGCGGCCGCTATGAGACGGAGATGGAGAAGTTCCAGTTCCAGAACGGTCTGGAGGAGATCTTCAAGGTCATCAGCCGCGCCAACAAGTATATCGACGAGAACATGCCCTGGGCGCTCGCGAAGGACGAGAGCAAGCACGCGCGTCTGGCGACGGTGCTTTATAACCTGCTCGAGACGATCCGCGTCTGCGGCACGCTCCTGACCCCGTTCATGCCCGACACCTGCGACAAGATGTTCGCCCAGATCGGCGCCGACGCCGCCTGCCACACGTGGGAGAGTGCCGCGCAGTGGGGCGTCCTGCCCGCTGAGGCCGCCGTCCACAAGGGCGAGTCCCTCTTCCCGCGCGTCGACACAGAGAAGGCGCTCGAGAAGCTCAACGCCCTGCAGGAGGCGCAGCGCCGCGCCGCGAAGCCCGCGCTGGAGATTGAGCCGTTCGCCGAGCAGGTCGACTTCGACACGTTCAGCAAGTCCGACTTCCGCGCCGTGAAGATCAAGAACTGCGAGGCCGTGAAGAAGAGCGACAAGCTCCTCAAGTTCACCCTCGACGATGGCAGCGGCACCGACCGCGTCATCCTCTCGGGCGTGCACCACTATTATGAGCCGGAGGAGCTGATCGGCAAGACGGTCGTCGCCATCGTGAACCTGCCCCCGCGCAGGATGATGGGCATTGATTCCTGCGGCATGCTGATCTCCGCCGTCCACAAGGAGCACGGCGAGGAGAAGCTGCACCTCATGATCATCGACGACAGCGTGCCCGCGGGCGCGAAGCTCTGCTAATATTTCACGACGTACACGCCGCTGCGGCGGCGTGTACTCGGTGAGACCTGAAAAAGGACGCGCCCGGCTGTGCCGGGCGCGCCCTTTTTTGTCATTTGGCGGGTTCTTCGGGCAGATCGAGGATCAGCTTGCCGCAGGAAAGACAGACGGACGCGGAGCCGCAGCGCCGCCGCGGTTCTGCGAAAGTTAAGAATTTATAAAGGCGATATGCGCATCGTTTTTTCTGTTTTTTTGTTTTATTTTACAACTTTTCCACTTTCAAGAGAATTTATATTGACAAGTAAAAGCAAGCATGCTATTTTGAATTTAGTAATCAGCCGTTTGCTGCAAGGGGGAGGGAATTCCAATGTATTGAGAAAATCTTTCTTATCTCATGTACTCCAGCCGCTCACCCAGACACCGATACCGAACATCAGAGACTGACTTGAGAGGAGAATACAGACATGAAAAAATCTCTTTCGGCCTTGCTGGCCTTGCTCATGACGCTGACGCTGTTTGTTCCAACGTATGCTGCGGAGGTCAATCCATCTCAGGATGATCTTTCCAACTATACTGTCCACACAATCGACCTAACCAGTGATGACCGCACTGCCGTGCAGTCATCGGAGCATAGTTCTGCAATCGATCGCGCACGCCAGTTTGTCGATTCCCTGAATCTCTCCGATGAATATGACTATCTCGAGCAGGTCGCTTATGCCGAGTTGGACGACTACGAAGCGCGCGGCGTTGATCTGACTTCTTTCTCTGTGTATGTGCCCACCGCAACAAGCAGTGAAGCTGTATACGGCACATTTAGCGGAAGAACCTTTTACTATACAACGGCGGTTGGTGCCAGTGTGTGAGTAGATGAACAGCGAGACATCGTTAAATCTTCGAGTAACGAGGCCGCATGGGAAAGATTTGCCTCTGGCATTACGCAAATGATTGTAAGTTACGCATCTCTTTCTGCCGGCATCCAGTTTTCAGTCTTTGATTTAGCTATTCGAACAGCTGGTGACTCAAATTATACTGTCAAAAATGGCAGTTATCTAATGTATACTTATAATGTCTCGACAGTGACAAGAGCAATTTACTCGTACAAAAATAATGGTTCAAAATTCGTAGTTCGCACGGATCAGCGCGGGACAGGTGACTTTTTCATAAACTTTGCCCCTGTTGGGACTGGTTTTAGCCATGCTTTTTATGAAATCAAACACTTGTCGAATCAAGCTGTTACTACCCCGGGTTACTACAATTCTTCCGCGATTCTTTCTCAGTGCTATGCCTATTTCAATCGCAAAGCTTCTGTTAGTTTCAGGCTTTCTGATTATGTAATGCATCATAATTTTGAATAAAGGAGGCTCTCATGGAAAATCAGAAATGTCCATACTGTGGAGAAAAAATGGTGCCCGGAACGCTCTGCGCACAGGCGGCGGATGGTCTTGTTTTCCGCGCAAGTCAGCCACCACGCTTTCTAAAGCGTTACGAACTTTGCAAAGTTTTTCTCTTCCGTCACGACATCAATTTTCCAGCTTCCATCTGTCTTCCCTGCGGCAAATTAATCCTCGAGCTACCTCCAGATGAAGAAAGCCCCGTAGAGCTCCTATAAGAGCTTTATCTTCCGCAAACACAATATCGCGAATAACCGAATTTTCTATAGTTAAAAGCGGCATCTCCTAAAGGAGATGCCGCTTTTAACTATAGCTCTTATTACCGGTAGATTTCCCCCACCGTCGGGTTGCCGGCGGCCTGGGCTTCGTCGGTGTCGATGTGCATCGTGGTCGCGCCGCCGACGTTCACGCGGACGACGACGTCGTCGAAGATCAGCTTGCGGCCCTCGCCGCCGCAGGCGACGCGGATGATCTCCTTATCCTTGATGCCCATGGCCGCGGCGTCCTCCTCGCGGACGTGCAGGTGGCGCTTGGCGATGATGACGCCCTCGCTCAGCTCGACCTCGCCCTTCGGCCCGATCAGCTTACATGCGCCGGAGCCCTTGACGTCGCCGCTCTCGCGGACGGGCGCGTCGATGCCGAGGTTGCGGGCGTCGGTGGCGGAGAGCTCGACCTGATCGGCCTTGCGCACGGGGCCGAGGATGGAGACGTTGGCCTGCTCACGCTTGGGGCCGACGACGGTCAGGCGCTCGTTGCAGGCGAACTGGCCGGGGTAGGACAGGTCCTTGCGCTTGGTCAGCTGATAGCCCTCACCAAACAGCTTTTCCACCGTCTCCTGCGTCAGGTGGATGTGGCGGGCGGATGTTTCAACCATAAAAGACATAGTGATTACTCCTTCTTTGTTTGTTTTTCTCTGCCGTGCGGCGGCTTTTCCTGTCTGCGCCGCGCGGCAGTCGGTTTCTTTTTCCACAATTCGGCATTGTAACACTTTTTTCTCACGTTGACAAGTTTCTCACACGGCAAATTGGAAAATATGCTTGCAATCCGCTCCAAATCCGATATAATATTTTTCGATGAAGCAAATTCCCACGATAAAGCATTCTAATGAGGTGTTCTATGTCCGTCAAGCTCGAATTATACAAGGTGTTCAAGGAGGTCGCCGAGGCCGGGAATATCACCGCCGCCGCGTCGGCCCTTTTTATCTCCCAGTCCGCGGTGAGCCAGTCGATCAAGCAGCTCGAGGCCGAGCTGCAGACGCGCCTGTTCGCACGCAATTCCCGCGGCGTGACGCTCACGCCGGACGGCAAGATGCTCTATGAGTATGTCCGCAGCGCCATCGGCCTGCTCGAGACGGGGGAGGAGAAGCTCTCCCAGAGCCGCCATCTCCAGATGGGCCACCTGACCATCGGCGCGAGCGACACGGTGACCAGTCAGTTCCTGCTGCCGTTTCTCGACAGCTTCCACCGCCAGTATCCCGCCATCCATATCCAGATCATCTCCGGGCGCAGCCACAAGGTGCTCGGCCTGCTGCAGAGCGGCAAGGTGGACATCGCCTTCGCCAGCACACCGCCCGAGTCCGGCTCGCTCGAGGTATATCCCTGCTTCGCCACGCACTCGATCTTCGTGGCCGGGGCGGACTATGACTGCGACTTCGACCATATCTACACGCTCGAGGAGATTTCGCGCTTCCCGCTGATCCTGCTCGAGCGCAAGGCCTCGAGCCGCCTGTATCTCGAAAAATACTTCCTGCAGAACGGGCTGAAGCTCCATCCGGAGATCGAGCTCGGCGCGCGGAGCCTGCTCGTCGACCTCGCCGCCATCGGCTTCGGCGTGGCGGGCGTGACGGAGGAGTTCGTCTCGCGCGAGCTCGAGAGCGGACGGCTGCGCAAGCTGCGCACCGCCTTCGAGATCCCGCCGCGCAGCGTCGATCTGTGTACGCTGCGGGACGTGCCGCAGACCCCCGCCGCGCAGCGCTTTTCCGACTTCGTGAAGGCCGGGCTCGCCGGGCGCTGAGCCCACTGGCGAAAGCCACAAAACAAGGGGCAGTCCGTCCGGAAAGTTTTTGCTTTTCCCCCTTGTTTTTTTTCCGCAAATCGGGCATGATATCATACATTACCGTACCTATTATAATTATGTATACAGAAAATCAAAGGAGTGGAGAAGCAATGGAAAAGCTCAAGGAGCGCATCCGCACGGAGGGCCGGGTTCTCCCCGGAAACATCATCAAGGTCGACGGGTTCCTGAACCACCGCGTCGACACCGCCCTGATGGGCGAGCTGGCGGATGAGTTCGCCAAGTATTTCGACGTGAAGAACATCACGATGGTGCTGACCGCCGAGGCGAGCGGTATCGCGCTGGCCACGGTCTGCGCCGAGCGCTACGGCGTGCCGATGGTCTTTGCGAAGAAGGCCAAGAGCGACAACATCGAGGGCGGCCTGTACCAGAGCGAGATTTTTTCCTATACGTATAAGAAGAAGGTCACGCTGATCGTGGCGCAGGAGTGGATCAAGCCCACCGACCGCGTCCTCATCATCGACGACTTCATGGCCAACGGCTACGCCATGCGCGGCCTGATCGACATCGTCAACAAGGCGGGCGCGGAGCTGGCCGGTATCGGTGTGGCCGTGGAGAAGGGCTTCCAGCGCGGCGGCGACTCCCTGCGCGAGGAGGGCTACAACATCCACTCGCTGGCCATCATCGACGAGGCCAATGAGCACCACATTCGCTTCCGGGAGGGTACCTGAGATGAAAAAAGTTCTGGTTCTGGACTTCGGCGGGCAGTATAACCTGCTGGTCGCCCGCCGCGTCCGTGAGTGCGGCATCTACTGCGAGATTAAGTCCTACCGCATGACGATGGACGAGATCCGCGCCTTCGCGCCGGACGCGCTGATCTTCACCGGCGGCCCCGCCACCGTGTTTGAAGAGGGCGCGCCGATGGTCGACCCCGCGATTTTCGAGCTGGGTGTGCCGGTGCTCGGCATCTGCTACGGGCTGCAGCTGATGATCCACCTGCTGGGCGGCGAGTGCCGCCGCGCCGAGACGCGCGAATACGGCAAGGTCGAGCTGACCCATAGCGGCAACTCCCCGCTCTTCGACGGCGTGCCTGAGAAGGCAGTCTATTGGATGAGCCACGGCGTGGAGGTCGGCGCGCTCGGCCCCGGGTTCGAGGTCATCGGCTCCACCGCGGGCTGCGCCCACGCGGCGGTGCAGTGCGAGGAGAAGAAGCTCTACGGCGTGCAGTTCCACCCCGAGGTGCTGCACACGGTCTACGGCACCGACATCCTGAAAAACTTTCTGTATAAGATCTGCGGCTTCGCCCCGGAGTGGACGATGGCGTCGTATTTGGAGGAGGCCGTGGAGGACTGCCGCCGCAGAATCGGCAGCGGCAAGGTGCTGCTGGCGCTCTCCGGCGGCGTGGACAGCTCCGTCGCGGCGGCGCTGCTGCAGCGCGCGGTCGGCGACCAGCTGACGTGCATCTTCGTCGACCACGGCCTGCTGCGCAAGGATGAGGGCGACATGGTCGAGCGCGTCATGACCCAGCAGTTCCATGTCAACGTCCGCCGCGTGAACGCGGGCGCGCGCTTCCTCGGCAAACTCGCCGGCGTCACCGAGCCGGAGAAAAAGCGCAAGATCATCGGCGAGGAGTTCATCCGCGTCTTTGAAGACGAGGCCAAGAAGATCGGTGCGGTCGACTTCCTCGCGCAGGGCACGATCTACCCCGACGTGGTTGAGTCCGGCCTCGGCGGCGAGTCCACCGTTATCAAGAGCCACCACAACGTCGGCGGCCTGCCCGACTGCGTGGACTTCAAGGAGATCATCGAGCCGCTGCGCCGCCTGTTCAAGGATGAGGTGCGCCAGCTCGGCATGGAGCTGGGTCTGCCCGAGGAGCTCGTCTGGCGCCAGCCGTTCCCCGGCCCCGGCCTTGCCATCCGCGTGATCGGCGAGATCACAGAGGAGAAGCTCTCCATCCTGCGCGAGGCCGATGCCATCTTCCGCGAGGAGATGCACCTCGCCGGGCTCGACCGCACGACGAGCCAGTATTTCGCCGCGCTGACCAACATGCGCAGCGTCGGCGTGATGGGCGACGAGCGCACGTATGACTATGCCATCGCGCTGCGCGCCGTCCAGACGCAGGACTTCATGACGGCGACGTGGTCGCGCATCGACTGGGAGCTTCTCGACAAGGTCTCCAGCCGCATCGTCGGCGAGGTCAAGCACATCAACCGTGTCCTCTACGACATCACCTCCAAGCCGCCCGCGACGGTGGAATTTGAATAAGTTCCAGCAAAAGGGCTTTGCCCTTTTGTTGGAGGGGATTCGCTCCGAACCGCGCATTTTTGTGTGCGCAGCACACAAAAATACACTCTCTCCGCGCAGAGTGTTTTTCGCGACGTACACGCCGCCGCGAAAAACGGATTTCAATTTATTCGCGCCGCTGCGGCGGCGCGAACTCTGTGAGACTTTTTAAAAAATGCCCTCCGGCATAGACGGAGGGCATTTTTTCTCATATAAACAGCAGCACGGCGCAGGCGGCGGTGATGAGTCCGATGATTTTGATCGCCATTATTTTTTCCTCCATTTCAGTAAGAATGCCGAGTTTATGATCACGAGCACGGAGCCCGCGTTATGAACCAGCGCGCCGGCAACGGGGTTCAGCGTCCCGATGATGGCCAGCGTGATGGCGATGAAGTTGAGCGTCATGGAGAAGGTCATATTCAACTTGATGGTCGTCATCATCCGCTTCGAGAGCGCCACAAGGTGCGGCAGCTCCTTGGCCTCGTCGTCCACCAGCGCGATGTCCGCCGCGTCCACGGCGATATCGCTGCCCACGCCGCCCATGGCGATGCCGACGTCGGCCTTTTTGAGCGCCGGGGCGTCGTTCACGCCGTCGCCGACCATGCAGACCGGCAGCTCCTTCGCCTGATACTCGCCGATATACCGGAGCTTATCCTCCGGTAGGCAGTTTGCCCGTACCTCGCGGATCTGCAGCTCGCCCGCGATGGTCCTGGCGGCGTTTTTGTGGTCACCGGTGAGCAGCACGGGCTGCACGACGAGGATCGTCACGGCGGCGATGGTGTCCGCACTCTCCCTGCGCAGCGTGCCGCAGAGGACGATGGCGACCCACGCCATGTCGAACGGAAGCGGATTCCACTTCAGCAGGCTGCAGATGACGGCGATACCGGAGATCACGAGGAAGGTGACGTCCTTTTTGATGCCGCCCAGCTTCAGCAGCTGCTCCAGCTTTTCCATGAGATGTTTCATATAAAGCTTCTTTTCTATACGTCAGGGGGTATGTGTATAATATACCCTCGTGGGTATATTGTGCCAAAAAAAAGCAGCCCCGCAGGCTGCTTTTTTCTTTTGAAACGTCTCACAGAGTTCGCGGCTCAGGAGCCGCTTTTTAAGTCTGATTATCCCATGTTCGAGAAGCGCTCGACCGCTTTCGTGAAGTTCTCGATCGTCTTGTCGGCGTCGCCGTGTTCAATGCCGTCGCGGACACAGTGCTTGATGTGCCCCTCCAGCACGACCTTTCCGCAGCCGTGCAGCGCGGATTTCGCGGCGTTGATCTGCGACAGAACATTCTCACAGGGCACATCCTCGTCAATCATGCGGTCGATGGCCTGCCCCTGTCCAATGATTTTTTTCAAACGGCGATGCAGGTTCTCTGCATCCATGCATTGCTTCATTTGCTCCGCCTCCATACCATTAGGGGGATGTTTATTATTTGTCAATGCAGCCGTTTTTCCGCCCGCTTATGTAAAGAAGAACTCCTTGATCTGGCCGTAGAGGATCAGGAGCATGCACAGCGGCGTGATGTAGCGCACGCAGACGCGGAAGAAGCGGTAGGACGTCATGCTGTGGCCGGGGGTGAGCTCGCACTCGTCCCGGATTGCCTTCGGCCCGAGCTCCCAGCCGATCATAATCGACATCAGCAGCGCGCCGAGCGGCATCAGGATGCCCTCGGAGATGCAGTCGAAGAAGTCCAGCCAGTCGGCCGCCCATGTCTTCGGATCCGCGATGCCGAGGATATTCGCCGGGGCGATACCCTTCGTGCCGAGGGCGTCGAGACAGACGAGCGTACACAGCGCCGCGCAGCCGAGCGCCGCGACGAGGGAATACGTTTTGCGCTTATCGCCCTTGCCGGCCTCGCGCGCCTTGTCGACGAAATGCGCCACGATGACCTCCAGCAGGGAGATCGACGACGAGATGGCCGCGAATACGACCAGCAGGTAAAACAGCAGGCCGAACAGCGCGCCCATCGGCATCTTCTCAAAGACGTTCTGCATGGTGATGAACAGCAGCTTCGGGCCGCCGAGCTCGCCCGTCGGGTCGAGCGCAAAGCGCCCGGGGATGACGCACAGACCCGCCATCAGCGCGACCAGCGTATCCATGATGACGATGATGAGCGCATTTTTCTCGAGGTTCTGCTTGCGGTCGAGATAGGAGCCGTAGGTGATCATCGCGCCCATGCCGAGTGAGAGGGAGAAGAACATCTGTCCTCCCGCCGTTGATAGAACAGAGAGGAAGTCGGGTGCCTCCTCGATCACCCCGTTCGCGACCGCCCAGCCGGGGATGAACATGTATTTGAGCCCGTCGACCGCGCCGGGGAGCGTGCAGGCGCGGACGATACAGATGAGCAGGATCACAAACAGCGCCGGCATGCCGACGGAGCAGACCTTCTCGATGCCGCCGCCGACGCCGCCCATGACGATCACCATCGTGATGAGGACGAACACCAGCCCGTAGATCACGGCCTCGCCGCGGTTATCGAGCAGCGCGCCGAACACGCCCGCGCCGTCGAGCCCGTTCGAGCCGAAGCCCGCGCCGATGAGGTTGCCGAAGTTCAGCACCGTGTACTTCAGGCAGTACCCGCCGAGGGCGCAGTAAAAGCTCATGATGAGAAACGCCGACGCAACGCCCATCCAGCCGATCCACTTGAAGCGCTTTGACAGCAGCTGATAGGCGCGCACGGCGCCCGCGCCGGTCTTGCGGCCGATGGCCAGCTCGCCCACCATGACGATGAAGCCGCAGCAGGCCGCCAGAATCAGGTAGATGATGAGGAACGTGAAGCCGCCGTTGGCGCCCATCTTGTTGGGGAAGCCCCAGATGTTGCCCAGACCGACGGCCGAGCCGATCGCGGCCATCAGGAATCCGAAATTGGATCCAAAGCCTTTTCTCTCTTTCATATTCTTCTCTCCTTTTTAGGATTTCTCGCCGCTGCGAGAGGGTCTGTATGCACCATATCATCCCGCCGCCGGGCTGTAAACAGGCTCCGCCCGTCCTTAACGGCGCGTTGTCATCCCCCGGCGGATCCTTTATCGCCCCCTTACGGCTTTGTGCTCCTGCAGCGAAACTTGTGCGCCGTATTTTCCTGTTGAGAAATGTATGATTCTCTATACGCGCTATTCTATGCGCGTCAAAGGGGAAACAGAACGCCGGGGCGCGTCATGTGTTCGCGTGCAAATGATGGTATTATTCCGCAAAACTATCACTTTTGTATCATTTAACAACTTTTTAATACGTTTGTCACAAAGATGGCAATATCGCTTGACTTTTGCTGCTCCATATGATATTAGTATTACTGCAGAAACCAACATTGAGTGTATCTGATAGATGTGATTCCGATGTACAACTAATTTTAGAAATTTTCTTAGGTTAGTCATTCACCATTGATGATTTAAGGAGGCATACATGAAGAAGTTCAAGCCCATTTTTACAGCCGTGTTGGCTCTCGCGCTTCTCCTCGCCGCAATGCCCGCAGCGGTCTTTGCAGCCGAAGCCCCCACCGAAACATCTCTGTCCGTAGATGACGCTTTTAGCTCCGGTCGATTTGTCCAGATGACCCGCGAGGAGTATATCACCGGAAAAGCCAGTCTGCTTGGAATCTCGTACAGTGAAGCCGAAGCTATCGTTGACAAGAGTATCGCGGATGCCATTGCGGAGCTCCCCAAAGAAGCCACTTCCGAAACAGGAGACAACGCAATCAGTCCCCAGTCATGGCGCAGCACCGATACCGAGACCAACAATAACGGCACATTTACTATTTACGGATTCATTGAAAATTACTATACACATTCATCCGGTTACAAAGTCTTTTATAGTGTTCAGGCAATTGCTATCGCTTCGCACTACGGAAAGACATGGTCCGAGGTTGAATCGACCGGGTCGGCTTATGCATCCGGGAATGGGCCGCATGAATTTGTTGGGCAGTGCACAGGCAGAATGATTAGCACGACTAAGGCCCAGTTGAATCTGGTTGGTTGTATTCAGATTCCGCGAAATATCGCGCTGAGTCTTGGTATTCAGGGACAGTTTACGAGCGGCAGTGTTACCATCGGCACGACAACATACCTCCGGGCAGATGTGCGTGATACGCATAATGAGTTCTCTATGTAACAAAGTTAGGTATAATCGTGAGGTGAGCCTCTATTATGAAGCATCTTAAAATTATAGTCCTTTCGTGCTTGTGTCTCATTATTGGGCTAGCCGCTGGCTACGGCGTCGCGGCGGACAGGTATAAGACCGAGCCGGTTACACCGGTCAGCTATGAAAAGCAGCTTGAAACCGCCGGCGGGACGTATTTCACTACGGAATCCGCCCTGTATATGACCTCTCGCTATCCGTTCCGGCAGGGTATGGATCTTACAACGGATCATCTGGAAATCGAGCTGAGCGGTATTGTGAGCGACGGCTCTCCCATCCTCATTCGGATGGGCGGTCCCAGCGAGCGGGATCCCGATATGCTCTACTCATTTTTGGCTCATAAAGTCACTCTGCTGCCCGACGGCGCGAGCATGTGTATCCGCTACACGGACTCGCAGGATAAAGTCCTCGCCGAAAAGACATTCAACTTCACCCTCAACGGAAATTCCACGTAAGCAGCGCGCCCCGGCCAGACCCGCCGGGGCGCGTGCTCTATGTGCGCAGCTCGCGGAGGAGCTTTCTCGGGCTGAGGAGGTCAATGTCCCCGCTGCGGCGGAGGATGCGCGCGGTGAAGAAGCCGTCGGCGATGAGCAGGAGCAGCATCGCGTAGCCCGCCCCCGCCGGGACGGACGCGGCCAGCGGCCAAAGCACCGGCTGCACCCACCGCAGCACCGCCGCCGACAGCAGCCCCCACACCACCGCGAACGGAAAGCAGATCCGCCGGTTCAGGTCGAGCTTCGTGTCGCTGTAGTCCCAGAAGAGGACGCCGAGCAGCTTTTCATAGAGAAAATGCACCGCGTACTCGACCGTCGTGCAGGTCAGGCCGCCATAGAGCACGAGCCGCCAGAATGGCTCCGTACACGACGGCGGCAGATGCCCCGCCGCGAGCATCGCCAGCCCGTACACCGGGCACAGCGGCAGCAGCAGAAAGCACTTGCGCACCCGGTGCGGCGAGCGCACGGCGGCGGCATAGCCCTTTTCGAGCAGATAGCCGCCGAAGCTGTAGAAGATCACGAGCCAGAACCACGTCATGTACCATTCCTCCCTCAGCGCTTAGTCTGTCCCGCCGGTGGGGAAACAATCCGCGGTTGTCATGGCCTGAAAATTCTGTTACACTAAAAAAAAACGCAGGAGGATCGCGAAAAATGAATTCTTGGGAGGAACTGAAGCAGGAGTGTCTGCAGTGCCATGCCTGTTCGCTGGCCGAGACGCGCACGAACGTTGTTTTCGGCGTCGGAACGCCGCAGGCCGAGGTCGTCATCGTGGGCGAGGCCCCTGGCGCGAACGAGGACAAGCAGGGCGAGCCGTTCGTCGGCCGGGCGGGCAAGCTCCTCGACGATATGCTCGCGATGATCGGGCTCGACCGCTCGCGCATCTACATCACCAACAGCGTCAAGTGCCGTCCGCCGCAGAACCGCGACCCACTCAACACGGAGAAGGAGGCCTGCAGCGGTTATCTGCGCCGCCAGATGGAGCTGATGCAGCCGAAGATTCTCGTCTGTCTCGGGCGCATCAGCGCGATGGAGATGATCAAGCCCGACTTCAAGATCACGCGCGAGCACGGGCAGTTCTTCGAGAAGGACGGCATACAGATGATGGCGCTGTATCACCCGGCCGCGCTGCTGCGCGACCCGCACAAAAAGCCGGAGACGTTCGAGGATCTCAAGCGCCTGCAGGCCAAAATCCGTGAGATCTGCGATCACACGCCGTTAGACTTTTAATTCTCACTTGAAAAAAGGACGAAGTCCTTTTTCAAATGGAGAAATTCGCTGCGCGTTCCGCGCCTCGGCTGGCCCTTGCCCAGCCTGCGACACTCCACTGCGCGCAGAGTGTTTTTTTGCGGCGTACACGCCGCCGCAAAAAACGGATTTCATCTTATTCGCGCACTGCGGTGCGCGAACTCTGTGAGACAGATCGAGAGAATGAAGGAGGAACAAGAAAGATGGAAGAACGAAACTGGAAGTACAAAATCACCAGCCGGACGGGGCTGGTTGTGGCTGCGGTCATGCTGGCGCTCTTCGGCGGGGTCACGTTCTGGCTCTACACCGCGCACAACGGCGCCTTTATTTTGGTCGGCTGTATAGCGGCTCTGACGGCGATTGCCTTCCTGCTGTCGGTATACAGCGCGCTGTTTTTCAAGGTGTTCGTGGATAAGGACGGCTTTTATTTCCAGACCGCGCCCGGTAACGGGCGGTACTACCGCTACGCCGAGATCTGCGACATGTGGCTCAGCTCCGGCAGGGAGACGAACGCGCGCCAGTCGACCTACTGCAACTTTGAGACGGTCGAAGGAAAGCGGCTGAGATTCCTCGTACTTGGCTCCCAAATCGACGCGGTTGACTACATGATCGAGCGCGTCGAGACCGCAGGAGCCAGCCGCAGGGAGGGCGAATTTGACCGCGAGATCGTCATCACCGGCAAGACGGAAGCCGGGTTCGTGGTGATTCCTACGATTCTCTCCCTGCTGATGGTTGTCGTGACGGTGATGATGCTTCTGGCGTGGAACCTGCCGCCGATTCTCATTGCGATTCCCATCATCTTTGAGCTGGTGACGCTCGCGCAGATTCTTTCTCTCGGCCTGTTTTACAAGGTGCAGATCCAGAAGGACGGCTTTTATTACCGCACCAACCCCTTCGACGGGCGGTACTACCGCTACAGCGACATTCTGGACTGCCGCCTCGTCGAGTCGCAGCGGCAGTACGGCTCCCGGTACAACAGAGGAAGGATCCGAAAAACGTACTACTTTTACGATCTGAAATTCATCGACAGCTCGCACCAGACGCACCGGCTCCCCTATAATAAATCGCTGTATGAAGGGGAGATCGACGAACTGGTCGCCAGAATTGAGAGGGCACGGGAAGATGGAGAATAAGATGGTTTCCCGGTTCGTGGTGCGCGTAATCGGCATCACGACGTTGCTCATCGGCCTTTACGTCCTCTATACAGGAATCTCCCCATTTTTCCCGCAGCTCTGGCATATCCAATGGGTTGACATCCCCGCGGTGGTGACCGGCACGCATGAATACTCCTCCACCGGTGACCGGTATCCAGACTCCTGCCAAGTGTATTACGCGTATATGGTCGACGGGACGAGCTACTGGGGCAGGTTCGACAACCCGCCCGAAGCTCTCGCGCCGGGCGCATCCATCCGGATCAAATACGATCCGGATACCCCGCAAAATTCGATCCATATCACGAAGCCAAGCTACAACGACTGCGCGTTCGCGGTGATGGGTCTGGTTCTCACGGTGCTCGGATTTTTCCTTTCGGGAGCCTTCGCCCTTCTGCGCAAAGCGCTGCGGCGGGATACCTCCGACGGCACGGAAATGTCGGAAGAGGAGCGCCGCGCACACGCCCAAACGGTGTGCGAGATAAAAGGGCAGATACAATATACCCTCCGGCTCCTTCTCTGGGGCGCCGCAATCATGCTCTTCATCTGGATCCTCATGCACGTCCAAAAGCTATGGCTATAAAAAGGACTGCATGAGCGCAGCGGGAGCATCCGCTGTGCCGTGCGAGCATCAGCCCTTGCCTCTCCCTCTGGGAGAGGTGGCCGAGCGCAGCGAGGACGGAGAGGGGAAACGCTGCATGTGCTCCATGGTTGATGATGCAGAAAAGGCTCCGAGCCCCTCTCAGTCACCTGCGGTGACAGCTCTCCCAAAGGGAGAGACAAGGCTCCGGCTCCGCATAGAAAACGGCAAAGCGGCTGAAGGCCGCTTTGCCGTTTATTTGGGAAGATTTTCTTGAAACAGGTTCCACGGGTATTCGTCCGGGGGGAGGTGGGTGCAGGTGAGGGGCTTGCCAGTGACGGGGTGGCGGAAGGAGAGCTTCCACGACCAGAGCGCCGTGCGGCACTGCTCATCCCGCGAGCCGTAGCGCCGGTCGCCGAGCAGCGGCAGACCGCGCGAGGAGAACTGCACGCGGATCTGGTGCGTGCGCCCGGTGTGCAACCGGATGCACACGAGCGAGAGTGCGTCCGCGCGCCCGAGCTCCTCATAGGACAGGCTCGCCTCGCGCACGCCCTTGCGCATGCGGCTGACGACATAGCTCTTGTTGCACTTTGCGTCACGGAAGAGGAGATCCGTCAGCGTGTCCGCGGGCGACTGCGGGTGCCCGGTCAGGACGGCGAGGTACTCCTTTTCCATTTGCCGCTGGGAGACAAGGCCGGTAAGCTTTCCCGTGACGGCCGGGCGGCGAGAGTAGACCATCACGCCGCCGACCTCGCGGTCGAGCCGGTGGACGGCGAAGACCTCCTCGCTCTGCCCGAGCGCGCGGTAGTGCTCGCGCAGCAGCTGCGGCATGCAGCGCGGCGAGCCGTCGTCCTCCGAGAGAATGCCCGCGGGCTTGACGCAGACGACGAGGTGCGCGTCGTCATAGAGAACGGTGAGTGTTTCCATCGGCGGCACAATCAGCGGCGGCCGCGCCCACGGTAGGAGCGGTGGAAGTAGCTGCGGCTGCGGCGGCCGCCGTAGCGGCGCTTCGGGTGAACGACCCGCAGCCAGAAGATGAACCCGGCGATCAGCACCACGAGCAGCGCGATGCAGATCTTCACGACCGTGCGGCTGAGGAAGGAGACGACCTTGTACTTTGCGAGCAGGAAACGCGAGGCGGAGACGTCATACTGCGCGAGCAGCTGCGTCGAAGCGCACGGCTCGCCCTTGTAGAGAATGGTAATCTCGCCGAGCACGTCGCCCTTCTTGATGGGGGCGTTCGCCGTCTCGCTCGTCAGGGTGATGCTGCGGGTGATGTCGTCGGCAGAGGCGTCCTTCGGCAGGAGTGCGTCGAGCTTTTCGGCGGGATGGACGACGACATAGTTCGTCTCTTTGCTCAGCGCGACGGGCACCTCCATGACGGCCTCGTCCGAATTGAGGACGGTCTGGCTCGTGAAGTTGTCGAAGCCGTAGTCAAACATACGGGCCATCTCGACAAAGCTCATGACCTTGCGGCTGCCGCCGGCATCGGTCACGGTGTCGGCTCCAAGTACCACGCCGACAAGGCGGCGGCTGCCGCGCACGGCGGAGGAGACAAGGCAGTTTCCCGCGTCCGAGGTGGAGCCGGTCTTGATGCCCTGCGCGCCGCTGTAGTAATACCCCAGCATGCGCCAGGTGGAGATGAGCGCGTTCGTCGAGTGCAGCTCACGCGCCTCAGAGAGGTTCGTTGCGGGGACGGTATAGGACTTCGAGTTCACGATCGTCATGAACTCATCGTATTTCATGGCCTCACGCGTGATGAGATAGATGTCCCACGCGGAGGAGTAGTGCTGCGGATCGTGCAGACCGGAGTCATTGACATAGTGCGTGTTGACGCAGCCGAGCTCCTGCACGCGCTGGTTCATCTGCTCGACGAAGGCGTCCACAGAGCCGGAGACGGCCTCGGCGAGGATGCTGCAGGCCTCGTTCGCGGAGACGACGAGCATGCAATAGAGAAGCTCCTCCACCGTAAGTTGCTCGCCCTCCTTGATGCCGGCGGTGGAGCCGTCGGGATCCTGCCCGGCGAGGGCGGAGGCGGAGGCCGTGACCGTCTGGTCAAGGCGCAGATCGCCGCGCTCGATCGCCTCGAACACGAGCAGCGCCGTTGTGACCTTCGTGATGCTCGCGGGATAGAGCTCCTCGTGCTCGTTCTTGGCATAGAGCACGCGCCCGCTCGACCCGTCGACGAGCAGGGCGGCCTTGGCCTGAATATCCAGCGGCTCGTCCGCGTAGGCCAGCGGCGGCAGACACAGGATGCTCATCAGCACGGCAAGCAAAAAAACAGATACAATGCGGCGAATTTTCATAGTTCTTTTTCTCCATCTATGGTATAATACAGGGCAGGTGCGTATCCGCGCGGGCGGATACGCCGCCGTTTGATTCTTTCTATACGATTATAACAAAAATTGCGGGGGAGTCAACCGCACGGACGTTGGAAATGATTACAAAAAAGCAACGAATTTTACTTTTACTGGCGGCGGGCTATGCGCTGGCGCTGACAGGCTGGACGGCGGGGGGCACCCTGCTGCGGCCGCAGCGGGTGCGCGTGGAGTGCCGCGAGGTGGAGCCGTGGGAGAATCGGCTCGAGCGGCAGAGCCCGGCGGAGACGGAGGATTTTCTCCGCCGCGGCGCACAGGAGCAGGGCACGTTCGCCCTGGAGGATCTGGCGCAGGACGCGCCGGGATGAACGGAAGCGTAAGGGAGGCAAGCAATGAAGATTCTGGTGGTAGACGACGAAAAGGTGCTCGTCAAGGGCATTAAATTTAATCTGGAGAACGAGGGGTATCAGGTCACGGCGGCCTATGACGGCGCGTCGGCGGTCGACCTCGCTAGGCGCGAGCGGTTCGACCTGATTATCCTCGATCTGATGATGCCGGTGCTCTCCGGGAGCGATGCGTGCATGAAAATCCGGGAGTTTTCCGATGTCCCGATCATCATGCTCACGGCGCGCAGCGAGGACGCGGACAAGCTCATGGGCTTTGCCTGTGGGGCGGACGACTATGTGACAAAGCCCTTCAACATTCTCGAGCTGAAGGCGCGCATCCGCGCGCTGCTGCGCCGCGCGGGCGGACAGGCGCGGCCGCAGAGCGAGCGGGGGCACCTGCTGACCGTCGGCGGCATGACACTCGACACCGAGCAGCGCGCCGCCATCCGCGACGGCAAGGTCATCGACCTCACGGCCAAGGAGTATGACCTCATCGAGCTGCTGATGAAGAACCCCCGCCGCGTCTACAGCCGCGAGAGCCTGATGGATCTCGTGTGGGGATATTCCTACGCGGGCGATTACCGGACGGTGGACGTCCACATCCGCCGCCTGCGCGAAAAGCTCGAGCCGGTGCCCGCCCAGCCGGCCTATATCATGACGAAGTGGGGAGTTGGTTACTATTTTAAAGGGGAAAGCCAGCCTGCAGATTAAGTTCGGCCTGAGCTATATTCTGATCATCGTGGTGGTACTGGTGATCCTGAACACCTACCCGCTGCTGGCCTCGGAGAATCTCGTCTTCCGCACGAAGGAGACGAGCGTTTCGGCGAGCGTGAAGATGGTGGAGTCGGCCCTCTCGGGGCTCGACCGGCTCACGGAGGAGAGCGTGCGTCAGGCGCTTGACGGTCTGGAGGAGACGGGCGTTTCGCGCATTCTCGTGACCGACACCGCCGGGCGCGTGCTCTATGACACGCGCGAGACGGAGAGCGCCGTCGGCAGCTACGCCTTCTATACGGAGATCGAGCAGGCGCTGGAGGGGTACGACGCGTTCTCCTCGCGCTATGACGGCGCGGCGTTTCTCAGCCGCGGCGCCTCGCCCGTCGTGTACCGCAACGAGACGATCGGCGCGGTCTGCGCCTATGAGTACGACACCGTGCAGGCCGGGATGCTGCGCAACTTCCAGTCGACGCTGATGAAAATCTCGGCGGCGGTCGCGGCGCTGGTCATGGCGCTGAGCTATCTGCTCTCGCGCATGCTGACGCGGCGCATCAGCGACCTGCTGCAGGCCATCCGCAAGGTGCGCGAGGGCGCCTACAGCCACCGCGCCGCCGTGCGCGGCAGCGACGAGATCGCCCAGATTGCGACGGAGTTCAACAGCCTGACCGACCGGCTCCAGACGACGGAGAGCGCCCGGCGGCGCTTTGTGTCGGATGCGAGCCACGAGCTGAAAACGCCGCTGGCGGGCATCCGCCTGATGACGGACTCCATCCTCCAGACGGAGGACATGCCCCCCGAGATGACGCGCGAGTTCGTGACGGACATCGAGCGCGAGGCCGACCGGCTCTCGCGCATCACGGAGGATCTGCTGCGCCTGACGCGGCTCGACAGCGGCCATGTCGACAAGGCCTATCCCGTTGCGGTGGCGCCCGTTCTCGGGCGCGTGCTGCGCATGCTCAAGCTCGTCGCGCGCGAGCGGCAGATCCGGCTGACGTGCGAGGCCGACGAGCGGGCGGTGGTGCTCGCGACGGGGGACGACATCCATCAGGTGCTCTATAACCTGATCGAAAACGGTATCAAATATTCCCGCGAGGAGGGCTATGTCCGCACGACCGTCTGCGTTGAGGGCGAGAGCGTCGTCATCCGCGTGGAGGACAACGGCATCGGCGTGCCGCAGGAGGATCTGGCGCACATCTTCGAGCGGTTTTACCGCGTGGACAAGGCGCGCTCGCGCGAGATCGGCGGCACGGGACTGGGCCTGTCCATCGTGAGCGACACGGTGCGCCGCCGCGGCGGCACGATCACCGCGGCGCAGCGCGAGGGCGGCGGCACGGTCTTTACCGTGAAATTGCCGCTGGCGAAAGGGGGCGACGGCGATGAGACGTAAGGCCATCGCGGCGCTGCTGCTCGCGTTGGCGCTGCTGCTGACCGCCTGCGCCGGCGGAGACATCACAAGCGAGCAGGTGCACCTGTTCTACGCTGCGCGCACCGAGACGGCCCGCGGGGGCGACGCGATCACGAGCATCAAGGCGCGCATCCCCGGCTGGGCGGACATGACGACAAACGAACGCGCCGAGCAGGTACTTGAGCGGCTGCTCTCCGGCGCGGCGCAGGGGGTCGGGAGCCCCATCCCGGAGGGGACGGAGCTTCTCGGCTGCGAGGTGGTCGGCGGGACGGCGAGCGTCGACTTCTCCGCGCCGTACGGTGAGCTCTCCGGCATGGCGCTGACCATCGCGGACTACTGCGTGACGCTCTCGCTGACGCAGATTCCGGGCATCTATGCCGTGCGCATCACGGTGGACGGAGAGGAGCTGCCCCACCGCGATACGCAGATTTTCCGCCCGTCGGACGTGCTCCTCTCGAGCGAGGAGGACGTGGTGCGTTCGCTCGACGTGGTGCTCTACTTCCCGGAGGCGTCGAGCCAGCAGCTGCTCGCGCGGCAAAAGACGCTGACGCTCTATGAGGGCGAGAGCGCCATGGGCGTGCTGATGGAGGCGCTGCAGGCCGGGCCGGAGGAGGACGGGCTGCTGCCGCTGCTGCCGGACGGCTTCCACGTGCTGACGGTGCGTCTGGCGGAGGACGGCGTGTGCCACCTGAACCTCCCGGCGGCGGATCTGGAGCTGCTGCCGGAGGGCGAATCGGCGCAGCTTCGGATGTTCCGCGGCATCGTGCGCTCGCTCTGCTCGCTCGACGAGGTGACGTCGGTGCAGGTGCTGGTGGACGGCGAGATGCGTACGAGCTTCGGCGCGGTCGACATCAGCCAGCCGCTGAGGCCCTGAAAAACGTGAAAAAGGGGGACTATCCCATGAAAAAACGCATTGTCTGCTTCGGCGACTCGAACACCTGGGGCTATATCCCGGTGACGGGGGAGCGCTATGACGAGACGATCCGCTGGCCCGCGCGGCTGCAGGAGATGCTCGGCTGCGAGCGCTGTACGGTCGTGGAGGAGGGACTGACGGGCCGGACGACGGTGTTCGACGACCCGTTTGACCCGGAGCTGAACGGCATGAAGTCCATGCCCGCGGTGCTGCGTACGGCCGCGCCGATTGACGTGCTCGTGTTCATGCTGGGGACGAATGACTTCCAGTCTCATATCCCCGCCGGAAATGCGGTCTCCACGGCGCGCGCCGTGCAGTACATGCTCGAGACGGCGCGCAAGCTCGGCGTCGGTCGTCCGGGCGGGGAGATGCAGATTCTGCTCATCTCCCCCGTGGAGATTACGGAGGACCGCCTGACGTTCAAGGAAAACGACGTCACGGACGAGCGGAGCATCGCGAACAGCCGCGCCCTCGGCGCGCATATGAAAATCGTCGCCGAGCAGTTGGGCGTCGAATTCCTTGACGCGGCGCAGTATATCAAACCCGGCAAGGTCGACGGCGTCCACCTCGACGAGAAGGGCCACGCGAGACTGGCCGAGCTGGTCTATGAAAAGCTGCGCGGGATGCTCACAGCCGAATAAAAGCTGATAAATATATACCCGGCGGACGATGTCCGCCGGGTATATGTTTTATCAGCTAAAAAAAGTGAAATCCGTTTTTTGCAGCGGCGTGTACGTCGCAAAAAACACCCTGCGCAAGGCACGGAGCGGAGCGAAACCCCTTTACTCAAAAAGGGCTATGCCCTTTTTGAGTAAGTTATTTTCTGAGCTTTGCCCAACGGGTGATGACACCGGTGCGGCGCGTCTCGTTCATGTCGATGACGCGCTGGTTACGGCTGCCGCGGAACTGGAGGGAGATGTCCTTCAGCTCCTCGCGGAAGCGCCCGTCGACGAGCACGTCGATGCAGTCGAGCATTGTGTCCGTCACCTCGCAGCGCGGGTGGCTGCCATCCCGCTGCAGCTCGTCGTCGAGACGGTAGCCCGTGAAGCACCAGACGGTCTTTTGCGGATACCGCGCACGCACCTGTCGCAGCAGCGGCAGCAGATCCCGCTGGTTCTCCGGTTCAAACGGCTCACCGCCGAGGACGGTCAGCCCGCCGACATAGGATTTGTCGAGCTCGGCGAAAATCTCGTCCGCCGTCGCCTGCGTGAAGGGCTTGCCGTAGTGGAAGTCCCACGTCTGCGGCTGGAAGCAGCCGGGACAGTGGTTGCGGCAGCCGGAGACGAAGAGCGTCACCCGCACGCCGATGCCGTTGGCGATGTCGCATTTTTTCAGTTCTCCGTAGTACATGGTATGACCTCTTTTCGTTTTGAGGGTGTGTAGGCGATTGGCTTGTCCTGCCTCCGGTGGGGAATTTCTCCCGCGCGGGAAAAGCACCTAAAAGCGCGCCAAAACAAGGTTTTGGATTCCTTTCCCGGCCGACAAGCGGGTTTTTCGGTAAACCGTATCCTGAATGTTGAATCGTCTCCCTCTTCTGCGCCGCTGCCGCTGATGCTTTGAAATGTAGGAATTTGTTCTCCTATAGCGGGGCGTCGGGGACGCCGCCCCCCTACGAAGGTTGAAGAAGATTTTCGTTTATTGCTGCAGGGGCCGATGCCCACATCGGCCCGCCCATAAGAACCGCGCGCCCCTACATTTTGCACCGCCAGCGGGAGCGGCGCAGAAGGAAAGTCGATCCTACATTTAAGGCCCCCTTGCATGGAACTCTCAAACGTGTGGGACGCACCCCCAACAACCTGAAACGTGCGGGGCGCGCAAAGGGATTCTTAAACCGTAGGGTTAAACGGTGCTTTTGGTTACTTTTCTCACTGCTGAGAAAAGTAACCCGCCGGAGGCCGCCCCCCAAAAATCACAAACCTATATCAAGCGGGCGGGGCTTTCCGAAAACCCCGCCCGCTTGCGCAAAAGGCCTGTCTGCCGCGCCCTTACAGGTGCAGCACGCGATCTTTGATCTCCTGCGTCCGCCCCTGATTCCAGAACTGGGTGCCGATATAGCCGCAGGTGCGGCGCGCGACGTTCATCTTGTCCTGATCGGTGTTGCCGCACTGGGGGCAGCGCCAGATGAGCTTTCCGTCCTCCTCGACGATCTCAATCTCGCCGTCCCAGCCGCAGACCTGGCAGTAGTCGCTCTTGGTGTTGAGCTCAGCGTAGATGATGTGGTCATAGATGAACTTCATCACCTCGAGCACGGCATCGAGGTTGTTCTGCATGTCCGGCACCTCGACGTAGCTGATCGCGCCGCCGGGGGAAAGGTGCTGAAACTGCGCCTCGAACTCCAGCTTCTTGAACGCGTCAATCGGCTCGGTGACGTGGACGTGATAGCTGTTGGTGATATAGCCCTTGTCGGTGATGCCCTCGATGACGCCGAAGCGCTTTTGCAGGCACTTGGCGAACTTATACGTCGTGGACTCGAGCGGCGTGCCATAGAGGGAGAAGTCGATGTTGTGCTGCTCCTTCCACTTCTTGCAGGCGTCGTTGAGCCGGTGCATGATCTCGAGAGCGAACGGCGTCGCGCTCGGGTCGGTGTGGGACTTGCCGGTCATGTACTTCACGCACTCATAGAGCCCCGCGTAGCCGAGGGAGATCGTGGAATAGCCGCCGTAGAGCAGCTCGTCGATCGGCTGGCCCTTCTTCAGGCGCGCGCACGCGCCGTACTGCCATAGGATGGGCGCGGCGTCGGACAGCGTGCCTTTCAGCCGCTCGTGGCGGCACATGAGCGCGCGGTGGCACAGCTCCATGCGCTCGTCGAAGATCTGCCAGAACTTTTCGACATTGCCGCCCGAGGACAGGGCGATATCCGGCAGGTTTACCGTCACGACGCCCTGATTGAAGCGGCCGTAATACTTGGGCTTGCCGTCCTTGTCGACATAGGGCGTCAGGAAGCTGCGGCAGCCCATGCAGGGGTAGCAGTGCCCATCGCCGTTTCTATCGACCTTCAGCTCGAGCATCTTCTTCTCGCTGATGTAGTCGGGCACCATGCGCTTGGCGGTGCACTTGGCAGCGAGCTTCGTTAAGTACCAGTATTTGCTGTCCTCGTGGATGTTATCCTCCTCCAGGACATAGATGAGCTTCGGGAAGGCGGGCGTGACCCAGACGCCCTGCTCATTCTTCACGCCCTGATAGCGCTGCAGCAGCGTCTCCTCGATGATGAGGGCGAGGTCGTCCTTCTCCTGCTGGTTCTTTGTCTCGCCGAGGTACATGAACACCGTCACGAACGGAGCCTGTCCGTTCGTGGTCAGGAGCGTGACGACCTGATACTGGATCGTCTGCACGCCGCGGCGGATCTCCTCGCGCAGGCGCTTTTCGGCCACGGAGTTGACCTGATCATCCGTCACGGAGACGCCCACGGCGTCGAACTCCGCGCGCACGCTCGCGCGGATCTTCTCGCGGCTTACCTGCACGAACGGGGCGAGGTGGGTCAGGCTGATGGACTGGCCGCCGTACTGGTTCGAGGCGACCTGCGCGACGATCTGCGTCGCG
>OLGF01001556.1_pt1 | contig 24040 bp, 32 predicted proteins | sample 1604971 | NCBI WGS metagenome assembly OLGF01 (sample SAMEA3888902, study PRJEB22519) | human gut metagenome | biome: human gut; feature: human-associated habitat; material: faeces | place: Denmark | collected 2011 | reverse complement strand
TGCTGGCCACCCAGGTCCAGCCGGAGGCAGAACCCCCGTTCATCGTCTACTCAGTGACCGCAGACTACATCCCGGACGGCGGCCTGGGCAACTACTCGCTGGGTGAGGGTGCGACGCAAGACGATCTGGTGGAGGTCCGGGAAGAGCAGCCCACCGCCACCCTGTCATTTACTGCTTGCAGCGTGAACCGCTGCTACGACGATAAAGGCTCCCAGGTGCAAGTCCTGGGTGCAGATGAGGCCCTGGAGCTGGCAACGCTGGCCCAGGGCTTTTTCCTGCATACCGGGAGAGACGCCATAGCGGGGGCCGGTTTCGTCGTTGTTGATGTCACCAACGCCACCAGCCGGGACGCCCTGGAGCTTGACGAAATGGGCCGCCGGTTCGGTTTCGATGTCCGGCTCCGGTACACCCGGACCGACGCGGCGGCCATCAGCAAACTTGAGAAACCCACAATCAAAGGAAACGTAAAGGAGTGATTTTAATGCCGAAAGACGTTGTTGTGGTCGTGAATATCGACGCCAAGCCCAGCGGAACGGAGAACCTGGACATTCTGCTGCTGTCCACCGAGGGCGCTAAGGACGTGGCCGTCTACCGCGATCTGGACGTCATCAAGGAGGCGTTCACCGGGAAAAAGGTCGCTGCTATGGCCGAAGCCCTGTTTGAGCAGGGCAAGACCACCCTTGCGGAGACCCTTATCCGCAAAGTGAAAATCGCCGGTATCGCTGCCCCCTCCGGGAGCGGTGAGACCGAAAAGGCATCTGCTCTGGTGCAGGCCGTGGAGACCCTGCGGGAGACCGATGATGATTGGTATATCCTGCTGACCGACCAGGACGGCGATGAGGCCGTGAAAGCCCTCTGCGCCTGGGCCGAGGCTACCGAGCCTACCGAAGCGGAGCTGGGCGCGGGCGAGGAAGACCACCGCAAGCTCTACTTTGGGCGCACCCAGAACAAGAGCCTTGCCGTCACCAACCGCCGGTCCATCGTCATCTACGGGGACCAGGATGAGGAATACCCCGACGCCGCCTATGTGGGCAACGTGGGTCCGTTCTATCCTGAGAGCGTAACGTGGAAGTTCAAGCGGCCCCAGGGCCTCACCGTCCCGGACCTCACCAACGCCGAGCGCGACGCTCTGGAAGAGGCCAACGTGAACTTCCTGACCGTCGAGTACAAGCGGGAGTATGTGAAGAACGGCGTGTGCGCCGACGGCGAATTTATCGACGTCCAGATGGGCGCTGACTACATCGCCAAGAACATGAGGGAAAACCTCTACGACATCTTCCTGGAGAACCCCACCATTGGCTACACCGACGCGGGCTTTGCCCTGGTCGCTGCCGGTGTGTTCTCCGCCCTGAACCGCGCTACCGACCTGGGCATTATCGCCCTGGACCCGGAGAGCGAGCAGGGCGTCTTTACCGTTGTAGTCCCCAAGCGGTCCCAGGCCACCGACGAAGAGGCCCGCGCCCGGCAAATGCCGGACATCACCTGGGAGGCGCAGCTTGAGGGCGCGGTCCACACCGTCAAAGTCAAGGGCGTACTGCGGGCCACCCTGAGCGCGTGAGAAAGGAGCGTAATTCATCATGGCTAAAGGCATCGAAGTTGCGAGCTATGACCCTAAAAAGGTCAACGTCATTGTCGGGGGCCGCACCATCACCGGCTTTGCTGCTGATGGTGTCGTGTCCGTCACCAAGAACGAGGACAGCATCACCCCCGCCGTAGGCGCAAAGGGCGACGTGACCTACTCCGAGAACGCCAACGAGAGCGGCACCATCGCTATTACCCTCATGTCCACGTCTTCCAGCCTGTCCTATCTTCGGGAGCTGGAGGCGAAGCGTCGGGCCGTCAACGTGACGATCTCCGACGTGAACGACGCGGACGCGTTCACCCTCAGCGCGGACAACTGCCGGGTAATGAAAATGCCCGACCTCACCCGCAATAAGGAGCAGAGCACGATCACCGTCAACATCTATGCACCGTCGGTAGTCCCCCGCTAAGGGGGGCTACCCATGAAAGGCTATCCCAACTGGCCGAACAAACCAAAATCACTATCTGAAAGGGGCTACCGAAAATTTATGGCTAAGCAGAAGAAAGTCACCGTCAACGGCGAGGAATACACCCTCCAGTCCGTCTCTCCCACCTGGTACTTCGGCGTCAATGACGATTGCGGCATGACCGGCGGCGGACGCCGGGACACCACCAAGTACATTGACACCATGCTCAAGAACGTGGTCATTTCTCCCGCCGAGGTCAAGGCCGACGGCATCAGCTACTTCGATGAAAAGGATGACATCAAGACCCCGGAGAAGCTGATTAAGGCCATCGAAACCTTTCTGCGAGAGTGAGCTTAACGTAGACCGCGCAATCAGAAAGGCCAAGCGAAACCGGAATATGTGGGTCCTCATCTTCACCGGCGGCGGCCTGTGCTATGCCGACTTCAAGGGCATGGACCTGGCTGAGTACCAGGAGGCGGTGCAGGCCCGCATACTCTACAACGAAGACTGGAGCAAGCAGCGGGGCGAGTGACCCCGCTGCTTTACTTTTTGCAGAAAGGGGGTGGAGCCAATGGCAGACAACCGGGAGCTTACCTTTGGCATGGACTTTGGCCTGGATGACGCGATAAACCGCCTGGGCGAGACGATAGACCGCCTGGAGCAGATCGTGGACCGCGCCCAGGACGTTGAGGACGCCGCTCAGGATATGGGCGCTCGCGTCCGCGCCGGTACTGACGCGATCAGAGACGGAGCCAGAGATGCAGGCGACGCCCTGGATGACCTGGAGGATGACGCCGACGATGTAGGCACCAGCTTCCGGGATATTGGCAGAGAGGCGGACAGCTTCGGTGCTGCCGTAGGAAAATCTATGGGCGCTGCGGCCAAAGAGACCAATAGCGTTTCCAAGACCATCAAGGCCGGATTTGACGGGGCCATAGGCTACTCCCAAAAGAAGTTTTCCGACTTCACCGGCAAGGTGAAGACCGGAGTAAAGGGCATCGGGACCGCGTTCACGCACCCGATAAACACCATCCGGGGGAAGTTCTTGAGCGCGGTGGAGGCCGCTGCCGACAGGATTAACAATGTGGGCGATGAGGCCGACGATGCGCGAAAAGACCTGGACGATATGGGGGATGAGGGCGACAAGGCCGGAGGCGAAATCAAAGAGGCCATCAAGGGCGCCCTCGCCGCCTTTATCGGCTTTGAGGCAATCCAGGCCGGTATTGATATGCTCAAGGAGCTGGGCGCGGCGGCCATCGAAGCAGCCGGGTCCGCTGAGAATGTGGGCCGGAAGTTTGAGGCCAACTTCTCAGGCACCGACGCCGGGGAGTGGGCAGAGAACTACGCCGACGCCATCCACCGGAGCAGCGATGAGGTCAAGTCTTTCATGGTGTCCAATAAGGCCCTATACGGGGAAATGGGCATCACCGGGGACGCGGCCGCAGAGCTGTCCAAGGCCACCACGTCCCTTGCCTATGACTTCGGCAACGCCTTTGCCATGGATGACACCGAGGCCCTGGGCGTGGTCCAGGACTACATCAGCGGGAACAATGCGGCACTCGAAGAGTACGGCATCCACATTGATGAAGTGGCCCTGAAAAATACCGCGCTCTCAATGGGCCTGGGAGACCAGATAGACGAAATGGACGATGCTACTCTGGCCCAGGTCCGCATGAATGCCCTGCTGGGGCAGACCGAGAAAATCCAGCAATCGGCGGCCAACAGCACCGGCGGCCTGGTGAACAGCACCAAAGACCTCAAGGGCATCTGGAGCGAGTTCATGGCCGACGCTGGCAGCCGGTTTACGCCGGTCATCGAAAGCCTGTTCAGCACCATCCTGGATAGCTGGCCGACCATAGAGCCGATGCTCATGCAGTTCGTGGATATGCTGAGCAACGGGCTTGCCCAGGCTATGCCGGTCATCACGGAGCTGGGCATGACCCTGTTGCCCGTCCTAACGGACGTGCTGGGGACCGTGTTCGAGGCCGGCCTCCCACTCTTGCAAGTGTTCGGAGACCTGGCGCAGACCATCCTACCGCCTGTGGCGGACATCATAGGCATGATAGCCGAGACCGTCATGCCGCCCCTGGTGGACATCCTGAACACCCTAAATACCTCCATCATTCAGCCCCTTGTGCCGGTCATTCAAAAGCTGGCCGAGGCGCTGCTACCGCCCATTGCGCAACTGCTGGGCCTGATCTCCCCCATCCTGGAGGCCGTAAGCCCTGTGCTTGAGGTCATCGGAGATGTCCTGGGCGTCATCGCTGAGGTCCTGGGCAAAGTGGTAGGCTGGCTGGCCGACGGCGTGGGCAAGGTCGTAGGCTTCTTCTCTAACCTGTTCGGCGGAGCCAAGGACAGCGAAGAGGCGGTAAACGACCTGAGCGGGTCCATCAATGGCCTTGATGACGCCGCGAGCAAGGAGACTTCCCTTGTGGTCGATACGTCGCAGTACAAGGAGGAAGTCACCGGAGCAGCGGAGACCACCACCGAGGCCGTCACCGAAAGCTCCAACCAGGCCGCCGAGATAACCGACGTAAATTTCATGGCTATGGGCGCGTCCGCTACGGCGGCCTATGGGACCATGCAGACCGACGCGGAGACGGCCTGGAGCGCCATGCAGACCGCAGCCACCACAGGCACGGACGCCATCGTCGCACAGTTTTCCCGTATCACGGCGGCGGCCCGTGAAGCGAGCAACGCCTCCAATGTCCAGATAGGAGCGAGCATCCCGCACAACGCCGGAGGCACGGATAACTTTGAGGGCGGTCCCACGTGGATGAACGAAGAGGGCGGCGAGCTTGCCATCCTCCCCGGCGGCTCTGCCATCATTCCGGCGGACCAGACTGACCGCCTGATGAAATCCTACACCAACAACACGACCAACAACCGAAGCAGCCGGAGCGTCAGCTTTGCCCCCAGCGTCCAAATCACGATTGCGGGTAATGCCGACAGCTCCACCGTTGCCAACCTGAAAGAGCAGCTTCGCGCCCTGTTCGATGAGCTTTACCAAGAGGCCCAGGCCCAGGACTACACGGACCGCGCTATGCAGGCTGGCTTTGCATAAGGGGGTGCTACTATCTACACACTTGAGGGAAGAAAATGCGGAGTGGTCCGCTTCGAGCCTCTGACTACCGGCGTAGTGACCTCCGAGAGCGTGAGCCGGAGCAGCACGATCACCGATAACCCGGTTGAGGGCGGCTCCAATATCCAAGACCATGTTTTTACTCAGCCGTTGAGCTTCCAGATCAGCGGGACGGCCATCAATGGCGCGGACACCATCGCCGCCCTGCAAAAGATGTGGAAGAGCGGCGACATCATCACCTACACCGGGAGGAACCGCATCAGCAGCCTTGTCATCCAGCAGCTCCAGAGCACCCACGACGCCAAGAACCGTGGGGGCTTCACGTTTACGGCCACCCTAAAGCAAGTCACCCTGGGTAGCTCCGTGGACAGTGGAACGGCCTCTACTATGGCCGGTATGGACGCTGCGGCCTCCGCGTCACAGCCCAAGGCAACCACCAAGGCGGCGCAGAAGTCTTCCTCCCAAACCTCCAGCACTAAGGCGGACGGCCTGAAAACCACCGTCTCCACCACGATTTCATCCAGCGCCTATATGTCCTATGTAAACAGCTTCAACAGCAAGCCGAAGAGTAGCGCGGGGCCAACGTCCCGCGCTACTCCCAGCAACACCGGGAGGAGGTAACGGACCATGCAGCTTATTGACCTTGGGCAAGAGGTTGAGTATATCGACATCGACGTGAGCAAGGTCCCCTACACCTTTTCCGTGAAACTCAGCGACAAGACCTATTCCTTTACCATCCGGTACAACGACACCGGCGGTTTCTTTACCCTGGACCTGTCTGTGACGGCCACCGGCGAAGTGCTTGCCTACGGAGACCCCATCCGCTACGGGCGGCCACTGTTCGGCCCCATTGAGGATGAGCGCTTTCCTTTGCCGGTCATCATTCCCTTGTGCCTCACGGGGGACGATGTGGACGCCGTGACGTGGGAGAACCTGGGGGAAGAGGTCAAGCTCTATCTCTTCGACAGGGAGGGAACGGAATGAGCTTCTGGATGAGAGAGGCCAGTCTCCAGATTGGGAGCAAGAAGTACAGTATGGACAATCTGTACTTTGAGTTTGAGGTCCCCTTTGAGGACAGCGACACCATCCAGACGGCCAAATTCAAAGCCTACAACCTGTCTGAGAGCACCCGAAAGGGTATCAAGCGCGGGGACGTTATCATCCTCAACGCAGGCTACGAGGGCGACGTGGGGGCTATCTTCGTCGGCCAAGTGAGCGCTTGCAGCCACAAGCACCAAAATACCGAGTGGATCACCGAAATCTCAGCAACCGCCGCTATGGACCAATGGCTCAACTCCAAGGTCTCCAAGACCTATGCCAAGGGCAGCACGGCGAAAGAGATTGTCTCCGATCTGCTCAATATCTTTGGGGTTGAAATCGGGGATTTTTCCCTCGCCACGAACAAGGTCTATGACCGGGGGCTGGTGTGCAACGGCAAGGTAAAGGACGAACTCAAGCGCATTGTGGTGAACGACTGCAAGAGCCGGTTCCTTATACGCAACGGGAGCGTCTTCATCAATGACCCGACTAAGGGCATCGCAAATGGCCTTGTCCTTACCCCTCAGAGCGGCTTGCTGCTGTCCGGGAATGAGGTTGAGGAAACCGTCATAGCCGTGGGCAGCGACAGCCAGAAAAGCAGCGCCACCAAGAGCGGAGAGGGCAACTATGTGACCCGTGAGTGCCTGCTCAATTACCACATCGGACCGGCTGAGCAAGTTGTCATCCAGTCTCATAGCCTCAACGGGCGCTTCATCGTTGCCAAGGGGAAGCACACCGGCACACCGAAAGGCAACTGGAAAACCACCATCGAAATGAAACCGGCGTAAAGGAGGGACCTTACCATGCCGAGACAAAACCGAAAGCAAGCCTATGAGGACGCCAAGAAACAGGCGGACGCGGCGGGCCTTTGCGTTGCGGACGTTGTAAAGGTCCTTGCCTTTGACGAGGCGGCCTTGACCGTCGATGTTCAGCCGATCACCCGTTATCCCGACGAAGACACATTCCAGACCAAGCCGCCGGTCCTGGCCGTCCCCGTGGCTACCATCTACGGGGGCGGCTTTGTCATCCGTCCTGTCTACAAGGCCGGGGACATCGGCGTGGTGGTCTACCTGGACCGGGACAGTGACGCCGTTATCGCTGGAGGTGCGGAGGCAGACCCCAACACCGAGCGCCTGCACAGCGGGGATGATGCTGTCTTTGTGGGCGGCATCCGCACCGGCGGCAACTCCATATCCGGCCTCCCCGCCGGGTCCCTGAGCCTGGGGACATCCGACGGCGGCGTGTACCTGTCCATCTCGCCAAGCGGCATCGACATCAAGGGGAATGTGACCATCACCGGGGACCTGACCGTTACTGGCGGCGTGGTCAACCTGAACTGAGGGAGGTATGCGCTATGCCTGGAGCTGCACGGCAAGGGGACGCCATACAAGGCACCACAGCGGGGGAGCACAACGGACACGCCACCCCGCACGGTCCCCTCCTTATCACGGGAACGATCTCCGGTGGGTGCTCCGGGGACGTTTTCATCAACGGGCGACCGGCGGCCTATGTCGGAAGCACCACAACCGAAAATGACGCCTGCTGCGGGAGCAGCCAAGGGAGCATCGCCCAGGGCAGCAGCAGCGTCTTCATCAACGGAAAACCCGCCGCCCGTATCGGGGACACCCTGGCCGCCCACAATGGCACCGGGGCCGTCTCTGATGGCAGCGGGGACGTTCTGATCGGAGGGTGAGATATGCAAGATAACTGGACCCTTAAAATTGACCCCGAAAGCAGAGACCTCATCCTCGATGACGCCGGAGCGCTGGAGACCATATCGGGCGATGAAACCACCGCCCAGGCCGTCCGGCTGACGCTGGAGGTCTACCGAGGGGAGTTCCCCTTTGACCCCACCCACGGCACGGAGTATGAGCGCATCATGGGCAAGAAGCGGAGCGAGCTGGAGGATGACGAAATCCCGGAGGTAATTCGGGACGCCGTCTTCCAGGAGCCACAGGTTGCCGAAGTGAGCGCCGTGGACTATGAGCTTGTGGGCCGGGGCCTGGAGGTCTCTGTGACTGGCCGCCTCCAGAGCGGCAATACCATCACTACGGAGGTGAGCACAGCATGAGCAATCAAGAATGGGGCGTGACCGAGCGCGGCTTCCACCGGCCTACTTACGTAGAGCTTCTGGACGCCATTGAGTACAAGGCGCGGGAGCTGTTCGGGAGCAAGGCCAACCTGACCGTCCGGTCCCCCCTGGGCATCTTCCTACGGATTTTCGCATGGATGCTGAACATCCTGTTCAGCCTCATGGAAGATGTCTACAATAGCCGTTTCGTTGATACGGCGGTAGGGACCAGCCTCTACAACCTGGGGAAAGCTATCGGCTTGTCCCTGCTTCCCGCGCAAAAGGCGTCCGGCTACGTCGAGTTCACCGGCGCCGCCGGTACTCCTATCCCCGTGGGCTTCCTGGTCCGCACCGTGGCCGGATTGCAGTATGCAGTCCTGGCCGCCGGCCGCATCGACGATACCGGGAAAGTCACGTTGCCGGTCCAGGCCGTTGAGACCGGAGCGGACTACAACGTGGCCGCCGAGACGGTCAAGGAAATCACAAACCCCATGGACGGCGTGAGCGCCTGCACGAACCCGGCAGCCATCGACGGCGGGCGGGGCCGGGAAACCGATGAAGAGTTCCGGGACCGCTATTATCAGTCCGTGGACTATGCGGGCGGCGTCAACGCGGACGCCATCGCCGGTGAAATCATGCAGAACGTGGACGCGGTTTACTCCGCGATCTGCTACGAGAACGACACCGACGAAACCGACGCCCTGGGCCTCCCCCCGCACAGCATTGAGGCCATCGTCTACGGCGGCCTGGACGCCGACATCGCGCAGGCCATCTTCCGGCGCAAGGCGGCGGGCATCCAGACCTCCGGCAGCTCTTCTATCGCCGTCATCGCCAAGAGCGGACAGAGCATCAATATCAAGTTTTCCAGGCCGACCACCGTTGCCGTGTATATTCAAATCAAGAACCTGGAGACCAACAGCGACTTTCCGGGCGATGGGCAGGACCGCATCAAGGAGGCCCTGGTGGAGTACATCGGCGGCGATGTGAGGGGCGGCCTGACTATCGGCTCGGACGTTCTCTATATGGCCTTGCCCGGTGTCATCCTGTCTGTCCCCGGTGTGGTGGACTTCGACCTGGGCATCAGCGAGACCGCCAGTGACTACGGGGAAGAGAACATCGTCATTGACACCAGGGAAAAGGCCGTGACCTCGACCGACAAAATCACCATTGCGGAGGTGAGCTGATGAGCTACGGCTACCTGTCTCAAATGCTGGAGTATCTGACCGGGGCTTATGCCCGGTCGGACATCCGCAACAGCCGACACAGCCTCCCCATGGAGACGAACATCGGGCGCTTATTCGGGACCCTTGCCTGGGGCCTTGAAATCATCCACGAGAACGCGGACCGGCTCAAGCTATGGGATGACATAGACAATGCCAGAGGGTCCGTCCTGGACCGCTACGGGGCCAATTTCGGCGTCGCTCGCGGTGGAGCGGACGATACCTTTTACCGCCTGCTCATCAAAATCAAGATGATTGCGCTCCTTTCCGGCGGTGACATCGACACCATCATCTCCGCTGCGGCCTCGCTCTTCAACGTGGACGTATCGGAGATAGAGGTCCGAGAGCTGTTTCCGGCGAAAATCTGGATTTATGTCGATGAAGCTGTCCTGGACTATGAGCGCCTGGAGGCCGCGCCCCTGATAGCGGAGCTGATGAAGCGCATCGCGGCGGCAGGCGTCGGGACCCGTGTTTTCCTGCGGACCTACCACACAGCACGGTCCCGGAGCTATTACGCGGTCCCGGCGCTGATCTACAACGAGATTGAGGCGAAACCCCGGACAACCCCATTCCGCACGGCAACCTCCCGCAGCTATGTGGGTCTGGCCGTGTGGGAGGACGTGTCGATAACTGCATCTATGAAAGCGAGGTAATACCATGCCAAACAGAGAAATCCTGGCCTCTCCTGACATCGCGGAGAGCGAAGAGGGCGCGGTGCTGCTCAACAGCGGCTACACCGCCCTGGGCAAAGTCATGGCCGGGAGCGGCGGCATCCAGTTCACAAAAGCGGAGCTGGACAGCGGCGATCTCCCGGAGGGAACGGCGGTTGAGGACCTGACCGCCCCGGTTGAATATGCCGGAGACGCCATGATTGCCAAGTGCGAGAACACCGGCACCGGCGAGGCTACGGTGGTGGTCCAGGCTACCAGCGTGGGCGTCGAGACCGGCTTCTACGTCAAAGGCGTCATGCTCTACATCAAGGACCCGGAGGGCGATGGAGACGTTGCCTATTCCTATCTTCCCCTCCAGAGCAAGCCGGAGTGGATGAGGCCCCAGGGCAGCCCGGTAAACAAGATGGTGACTTTCAACATCATCAACATTGTGGGCGCGGCGGCGAGCGTTTCGGCCATCATTGACCCGGACGCCCTGGCCCGCGTGGTGGACCTGGAAAAGTATGCGCTCCTGGGCCACAGCCATGAAATCAGCGACGTTTCCGGCCTCGCCAACACCCTGAGCGACCATGCGGCCGCAATCGACCTACTCAACGATCTGGTGTCCGGCGATATGCCCGGAGGCATCAACAAGACCGCCGACTTTGCCACCCTCGCCGGTATCGCCATGCGCGACGGAGTTTGGAGCCAGACCGGACGCTCCATCACAGCATGACGGGGCTACTTTGCAGCCCCGAAGAGGCGAGCTGTCTTATTCCGAACCTTATCGCAGAGCTGGAGACCCCTTGCCCCTGCGAGGGCCTGGAGGGGCTTGTGCTCTGCGGTTTGGGATATAAAGGCCAGAGGGTCACTATCCGCGTCCGGCCCGGCGTCCTCGAAGTGGACGGCGTACCGGCTGATGAGCTGGAGGCCCTGCGTGAAAGGAGGTGTCCTGTTTGCAGAACCGGCACGGTGAACTCACCATCATCTGCAAGGCAAAAGACCTGGTAAACCATACCTTGCAGCTCACGAACAACACTAAGCTGTTCCCTAAAAAGGTGCGCTTCACCCTCTGCCAGAGGATGCAGAACCTCTCAATCCAAATCCTGCATGACATCATAGCGGCCAACGAGATATACCCTCGGACCGTCGCTGAGATGAACACGCGCCTTGACCTCCAGAAAGAGGTCTTGACCAACTGCAAGGTCTTCCTGAACTTCCTGGATATAGCTCTGGAGCAGGGGTATATCGACATCAGGCGGTGTGAATATTGGACGGGCCTCACCACCGACGTAAAGAACCTTGCCGCGTCGTGGCGTAAAAAGGACGCCGAGCGCTTCCGGCAGCAAGTTCAGACCGGCGGCGCACGGCGATGATTTGAGAGGCCGCGGGTGCGTCCTGTACGTGCATCCCCCTGGGTGTGCCTTGTCCGCTCCCCGAATTCGTCGAACGCGAACAACGTGCGCTACGTGAACTCGGACGGGAGCCTCAACAACAACAACGCGTACAACGGCAACAGGGGTGTGCGCCCGGCTTCGGTGGAATACCGTGACCGAGTAACCCGAAAGGGAGAAAGCAGAAGCCCACCATCAAAGGAGGACGTATCCGGTCCCGGCCTGACAGGGCAGGGATAAACACATAGCGCCGACGCGCTGAGGCTCGCCCATTGGAGCTTCGGCGCTACCAGCGGCGCAAGGAGCCTATTATGGAACAGAATTTTGAAGTCGTTTATGACTTCGCTAATCTCTATGCGGCGTATCGGGCAACCAGGAAAGGCAAGCGATGGAAAGACTCCGTTGCCAAAGTGGAGCTGAACACTCTGGAGGCGATCACCGTCCTGCAAGCTGAGCTGCGGGACGGTCTCTACAAGCCTGGAAATTACCATGAGTTCTACGTCTTTGAGCCAAAGCGACGCCTCATCCAGACGAACAGCGTCAAGGACAAAATCGTGCAACACGCCTTTTGCGACAACATCCTTTACCCCGTCCTGAGCCGCCCCTTTATCCTGGATAACTACGGGAGCCAAGTCGGAAAGGGAACCCACTTCGGCCTCGACCGCCTCCGTGACTTCATGCGGGAGTATTACCGGAAGCACGGGAGCGCCGACGGCTGGGTCCTGAAAGCGGATGTCCGGCACTACTTCGCCAGCATCCGGCACGACATTCTCAAGCGAGATGTCAATAAGCTGCTCACAGACCCACGGAGCCGGGCCTTGTCCGACGCTATCATAGATAGCACCCCTGGTAATGTCGGCATCCCCATAGGCAATCAATCGTCCCAGGTGTACGCCCTATTGTATCTGAATGAACTCGACCACTACGTCAAAGAAGTCCTCCGAATGCGGTACTATGGCCGCTACATGGATGATTTTTATATCATCTGCGAGAGCAAGGAGGCGCTTCGTGAAGCGTGGAGGAAAGTCGAGCAGTTCTTGACCCCGAGAGGTCTTGAGCTAAACCAGAAGACACAGATCTTCCCCTTGCGGAACGGCCTGGACTTTTTGGGCTTCCACACATACCTGACCGACACCGGAAAGGTAATACGGAAAGTTAGGCGTTCCAGCAAAGACCGTATGAGGCGCAAGCTGCGGAAATACGCGGTGATGTATGAAAACGGCGCTATGACCCGGAAGCAGATTGAAGAGAGCTACCAGAGCTGGAGGTCTCATGCTTCCCACGGCCAATGCCGGGAACTCATCACCAAGTACGACGCGGTTTGCGCCTCCATCTTTGAAAGGAGTGTAAAGTCAAACCATGCCGCAGAAAATCAGCGCCCTACCCGTAAAGGCGAAAGTGCGGGACGCAAAGACTAAGTATTACGGCATCCCCATCGGCTGGGAAATCGGTGATAAAAACCACGCAGGCTATCCGGCCAACAGCACAACCCTTGTGGCCGAGAGCATCATCAAAATCTGCTGCTTCGACGCTATGGAGAGCGACGGCATCTTGGACCGGGAGAGATACGGCAACAACCGCTATTCCCTGGCTAACATCCGCCAGTGGCTCAATAAGAGCGGGACCGGCTGGTATCAGGCCCAGCACAGCTATGACCGGCCCCCGTCCAATTCCTACGTCTGGAACGGCCACAACGCGTACGACGCACAATCCGGCTTCCTGACCGGCTTCGGCGCGGAGATGCTGGCCGCGCTGCTCACCACCACCCTGACCGTCGCAAAGCCCGGCACGGACGGCGGCGGGTCCGAGACCGTCCAAGACAAGATTTTTCTGCTGTCCATGGCAGAGGTTGGCCTCGGTTCGGAGAACGGCGTCGCGGAGGGCACGAAGCTGGCTATGTTCAGCGACAACGCAAGCCGCCAGTGCAAGCCCACAGCTCAGGCCGTGAGCAACAGCGAGTACACCAATAGCAGCTTGAGCGCGTCGCAGTTCTGGTACTGGTGGCTCCGCTCCCCGTATTCGTCGTTCGCGTACTACGTGCGCTACGTGTACTCGGACGGGAGCCTCACCTACACCAACGCGTACCTCGGCGGCAGGGGTGTGCGCCCGGCTTTGAATCTGTCCTCTGACATCTTGGTATCTGATACACCGGATGGAGAGGGGTACTACACGATTATCTGGAATAACGCCCCCACCACGCCCCCGTCCATCACCGTGCCGGAGGACGTGCGGAGCGGTAAAGGTCTCACCGTCTCCTGGGCGGCGTCGGTGGACCCGGACAGCGACGCCGTAAGCTACGAGCTTGAGCGGCAGTACAATAGCGGCGCATGGTCCAAAATCTACGACGGGGCTGCGACGCAGTTCAGCGACACGATCACCACGGCGATGAACACGGTAGCCTACCGGGTCCGCGCCAAGGACAGCAAGGCCGCGTATAGCGCATACACCACCAGCCCCACCCGGACCGTCACCCACAATGTAGACCCGACAGTGAGCGGCAGCGATCAGCAGCTCGGCGTGGTGACTACGCCGCCCTCGTTCCAGTACACGGTCAACGACGGGGACGCCGGAGACACGCTCACCATCGTAGAGAGCCTGGATGGTGTGACCCTTAATACCATCACCCCGGCAGAGCGGAACCACCAATACACCTTTGCGCTCACGGCGGCGCAGTTCGCCGCCCTCACTGGGCCGCACACCATGACTATCAAGGTCTCGGACAGCGCCGGGAACAGCGTCACCCGTACCATCACCTTTACCCGGTCCGTCTCCATCATCGACTTTGACTGGAAGGTGGATGACACCAGCGCCGCCGCTCAGAAAATCCTTGTCTCCATGCGGTACAACGCCCACGAGGACGGCGTGACAATCCAGGTCTGCAACAACTACAACGACGAAGAGCCGACCTGGGAGACTGCACAGCTCGGCCTCAAGCACATTTTCAGCAATTCCGCGAAGACTGCGGATAGCTTTGCGGTGGGTGTCCGCGTCCAGATCACCAAGGTCGGAGGGTATGAAAGCATCGCCTGCTACTCTCTGTCCGCAAGCTACATCTAAGGGGGAATGACTATGAGAAGTCTTGACGAAGCCCGCGCCTACCAGAAGCAGGAAAAGAGCGTGGACACCTATGAGCTGTGGGCAGCCATCCTTGCCACCCATGACGCTCTGGTGGAGATGGGCGGCCCTGGCCTCCCGGAGCTTCATGTGAACCGGGCGCGGGCGAACCTCATCCGCGCCGGACAGGTTGAGAGCGGAGACTACACCGACGCCGAGCTGAAAATCATCGCGGCGGCGGACGGCACCCGCATCTGGAGTGCCACCATGGGGACCATCTTCAAGGATGAGCCTATCGTGGGGCCGGACAGCGAGCTTTACATCTGCACCACGCAGCACCAGGCGCAGGCGGATTGGGCACCTGGAACCGTGGGCGGGCGGACGTTGTTCCGTCCGCTTCGTAGCGAGCCGGAGGAACCCGGAGGGTATCTGGACTTCATGTGGGGCGAGCACGTCCCCTACGGAGCGGTGCGCCGGGACCCCGTGGACCAGAAGCTCTATACCCCCATCAAGGAGGCGGGCGTCACGCTCTATGAGCCGCACTACCCCCACCTGGTCCCCTCTGAGTACAAGCTCTACGAAGAAGTAGAGCCGGAGCCGGAACCCGAACCGGGGCCGGAGCCGGGGAATGTCCCGGATTGGGATGAACTGGAGGCCAATCACACGTTCCAGGTAGGCGACCATTTCACCCACGACGGCACGGAGTATGAGGTCCTGCGTGTCTTCACCAAGCAGGATGGTTGGGCGCCCCCGGCGCTCCTGGACGACTACTACAAGGTCGTGACGGAGTAAAGGGGTGAGACCAATGGAAGTAAACATCGGCCTGGGCCAGATGGTGCTTGCTTTTGTCGCGGCTATGGGTATTCCGAGCGCGATCATGGGCCTTATCATCTGGCGTCTGGAGCGCCGTATCGACAAGCGGGAAAAGGAACAGGCGGCCCAGGAACAGGGCCAAAAGGACCTCTTCGTCCTGGTTGTCCAGGGGACCAATGCCGCTATTGCCCTGGGGGAAGCGACTGCAAGGGCCGTCCAGCGCATCCCCGACGCCCACTGTAACGGGGATATGCACGACGCCCTGGACTACGCCGCCGACATCAAACACAAGCAAAAGGACTTCCTCACCCGGCAAGGCGTTTCCTCCTTGATGGACTGAGGGGGACGCTATGGCTGGTAAGTATGAGGGGAAACGCGCCAAGACGCGCCGCCCATGGGAGTTCAAAAAGAAGCTCGCTGCGTGGGCCGTCCTTATTGCCACGGCCACCGCCGTAGCTTCCTACATCCTCGCCTACCTGGACAAGCAGACCGCGAGCGATGTTACCACCACCATCTTTACCGCCTGCATCGGCTATCTGGTGAGCTATGCGGCGGCATCCACCACCGAAAAAGTCAGTCGAAACCGCCACGGGCTGGACGCTGACGGAAACCCATTCCAAACCAACAACACAGAGGGCGGGTCCGACACCAGCGGACCTACACTCGGATAAAAACAAGGAGGATTTATCATGTACGACATCACCCCTATCATCGAAGCTGTGGCCGCTCTGATCGGCGTCATCGTTACCTGTGTGCTCATCCCGTTCATCAAGTCCAAGACCACGGCATCCCAGCAGGCGGAAATCAACGCCTGGGTCAAAATCGCCGTCTCCGCTGCTGAGCAGATTTTCAAGGGCAGCGGGCACGGAGAAGAGAAGAAGCAGTACGTTATTGCCTGGCTGAAAGAGCGCGGCGTCACTGTGAATGAGAATGAGCTTGACGCGCTCATCGAGGCCGCCGTCTATGAGCTGACCCAGGGCATCATCCCTCTGGAGGGCATCGCCATTGAGACCACTACCGAAGTCAGCGAGGACAAGGAGGAAACCAACCATGAGTAACAGCAGCCTTGCGACCTATACCCTCATCAGCCCCAACAAGAACAGTCCCCGCAATCATAAAATCGACACCATCAGCATCCATTGTTTCGTCGGCCAAGTGACCGCTAAGCGCGGGTGTGAGGTCTTCCAGCCCTCCAGCGAGCAAGCGTCCTGCAACTACGTTGTGGGCTATGACGGCTCCATCGGCCTGTGCGTGGAGGAAAAGGACCGGAGCTGGTGTACCTCCAGCTCCTCCAACGACCACCGCGCCATTACCATTGAGACGGCCAGCGAGAACAAGGCCCCCTACAAGGTCACGGCGGCGGCCTATGCCGCGCTGCTGGACCTTGTGACGGATATTTGCCGCCGGAACGGGGCCAAGAAGCTGCTCTGGTTCGGGGACAAGGCGAAGACCCTTGCCTATGCCCCCAAGTCCGGGGAGATGGTGATGACCGTTCACCGCTGGTTTGCGAACAAGTCTTGCCCCGGCGATTACCTCTACAACCTCCACGGCGAGATTGCCGCCGAGGTCACGAAGCGGCTGGGTGGCAGCTCCAGCACCACCAGCCCCAGCACCGGCACCGGCGCATCCGGCAGCGCTCAGACAGCCGTAAACTACACGGTGAAAGTGACAGCGACGGACCTCAATATCCGTTCCGGCCCCGGCACCAACTACGGCAGCAAGGGCGCTATCAACCCCGGCGTCTACACCATCGTTGCGGAGGCCGGCGGCACCGGCGCTTCCAAGTGGGGCAAGCTCAAGAGCGGAGCCGGGTGGATTTCTTTGGACTACGCCACCAAGAACGGCACCAGCAGCTCTACGGCGTCCAAGGCCGTGACGGTGGGCAGCACCGTCACCATCCAGGCCGGGGCCGTCTACGGCGGCCTCGCCACCTCCAGAGGGGCCAAGGTCCCGGACTACGTGAGCGGCAAGAACCGCCGGTACACCGTGAAGCAGATCGCCACCCACAAGGGGGTCCAGGAGGCGCTTCTCAAGGAAATCACGTCCTGGGTTGCGCTGTCCTACCTGACCGTGGTATAATCTGCGCGTGGAATTGTTTTGGCATTACGCCGCCTGAAAGCGGTGGAGACTATGGAGAAACACCGCAACACAGGACAGGCAGATAGACCGAAATACCGCGAAAAATAAGGCGAAACAGCCCCCATCAATCGAGTGGGAATGATTGCATAGGTCGAAAAAAGCCCGTAAACACTGGACTTTTTAAGTCTTAAAGACCCTCGCGGCAACGATTTGGCAACAGAATTTCATTATTCACAAGAAAAGAGCTATCTGATTTCAAATGAAGTCAGATAGCTCTTTTTTATACGCCAATTACGATGAATTCTTCGTTCTCTCCGATTTCTTCTGTAACCCAACGGTCTATAGCAGACAGAGTTTCTATAGCTTCGTTTACAAATTCAGAGGGTACAATCTCAGGAATGTTCAGATGCATGATTTCCTGCCACTCTCTTCTTGTAACACAAGTATCTTCAAACATATCAAATCTCGCGGCCAAGCTTAACTGCCTGTACTTTGAGCTCTTTGTCGTAAACTTTTTTCTGTGCCATTCTGACCTCCATCTTCACGTGTTTTTCTTATAAATCCGTGAAGGAGAAGTGTCAAGTTATATGATACAACACCAGCCGTCGGCGTCCTTATTTCTTTTACGCAAAGCTGTCTTTGCAGCCATGCGAGTCCACACTTGCCTATTCTTGCAAATTCTGTCTGCAGTTCAGGAGTAACGGACGCCGTACTCCTTGCGGTCGCCCAGGATCCCCTTCACAACATCGGCGTTTCCAGGCGGGCAGCCAACAACCCACCGGAAGCCCATTTCATCCGCCAGTTTCTTCGCACACACACCGATGCATACCGTATTCTCTGCTGTGGCATCCGCAGGCAGATGTTCCTTCGTGCAGGGGCCCACGCACACATTCATTCCCTCCAGATACGGGAACAAGTCCTGCGCCTTCATGTCCATCAGTGCGCTGATGACTGTGTTGTGGCAGCCCGTGCAGGCATCCTTGCTGAAAATCAGGTTAAAGGATGCAGGAATGCCCTCGATTTCCACCTCACAAGACCGCTTGAAGCGGCTTTTCACTTCCTCCACCTGCTTGCCGATAACTTCGATCTTGTTCAGGTCCATCTCCCCATAACCCCGCTTGCTGGCGGACTTGGTGATCATGACCTCCTCGGGCTCATATCCCATGATCTTACCGGTAACCGCCTCGCAGGCCACCAGATCCTTGGAACCGACGATCAGATCCATCTGTTTGGTCTCGCCGAAGATGGGGCCAAGGCCCTGCTGGCCAAAGGTACCATCGATAATCTCCAGCACAGGCTTCAGATACAGGCACCAGTCCACCACGCCCTCGATCAGGCCCTTCTTGTGAAAATCTTTCTTTTGGGTGTCGATCAACAGACCCTTCAGATTCTTCATGCCCAGGGTGATCTCTGTCTGATCATGCGTCTTCATGACAGGAACCGTGATAATGGCATCAGCATCACGCACCAGCTCCCAGGTATTGATCTTATCGAATACCACACTGTTCTCGACAGGAACGGTGCAGCGGGCATTCTCTTTGTTCTTCAGGTCAATAACAGGGATGCCGCGGTCACGCAGTTCCTGATAGCCGCACTTTGCAATGGTCAGCTCCGTGTCGGCACCGGCAGCAGAAGACTCCGCAATGACGGGGATCCCTCCAACCGCCTGCACCGCCTCATAGATGGCAAGGCAGACTTCCCAGCGAGTCACGCCGCCAGAGAGCCGTTCCGTGGGGCAAGCCACCAGGTTCGGCTTGATGATGACCTTGCAGCCAGGCTTTACAATATCTTCCAGGCCACCCACATCCGCAATGACCTGGTTCACGGTAGCCTTGATGTTCTCATAGCTCTGATCCGCAATTTTTCGAATGGATACTACAGACATATTCTTACCTCCCATTACCGCATTCAATCCTTATAGTAATCACACAGATACTCTGCAACGCCAGTTGTACGGATCTGGTACTTGCAGTTCGCAATAATTTCAAAGGCTTCAGGCGCTGCGACCTTTCTCCACGCATCCTCCGTGGGAAGCAGGATCTCCGCATCGCCAGCGATGAGCTGCACCACTTCACGATCGCCCACATCAAAGGTATAGCTGCCGGCCGTGATAATTCCCAGTGTAAACTTGCTGCCATTCTCCCGGAAGAAAGTACGGCTGGTAACCTTCCCCTCCCAATAAACGTTGGCCTTGGTAGTGACTTCCACATTTTTCATTTTTTCAGCAACCATAAAATAATCCTCCCATAGAATAATAACATTGCAGAATAAGTATTAGTGCAACGTGCCGTAAAAATCGTTTGTCGCTTTGTTCTAATGCGCATAGAGTAGTCTTCTCAGCCTATCCACCATAAGAGATGGGTCAAAGGGCCGCTTGCTGTCGTCGTAGCCGGGATTGCCGCAGAAGTATTGAAAATACGGATTCTCCTGAATCTGCAGAGCCGTTTCTTCGTCGGAAAAACCGTACTCCGCCTGAATGATGCAGGCTCCTAAGGCTAAGCGTAGTGGCTTTGCCACATTGCCCTTGCGATTGGTGAACAGCTTGGCATAGCGTTTCTCAATATCCAGCCAGGGTATTGTCTGTGCCTTTTTGACCCAGCGATTGCTTTCTTTCAGATTCATGCCTGCCGGTTGATTGAAGTCAGAAAGGCTGATCTGACCGTTACTGTATCGATACATGGCCGCCTCCAAGTGCAAGGTTTTTCGCGTGTTTTCCCGTTTTTCCTTGCACTTATTTTACCACACCAACGAAGCGGTAAAAGATTTTAATGTCCTGTTGACGCTGGCCGTCTATGACGGAGCGTTCCCCAATCTCGATGTGGTCAATCAGTTCCTCGACGATTTCCCGGTCAAGCTCCTGCACATCCAGATAGCGGCGGACGATGCCTGCCCACTGCCGGATATTTTCAACCTCCTGCTTGGCTGCGCTCTCGGAAAGTATCTTCTGTCTCAGCTTGTCCAGCACGGCATTTTCATCCTGCGCTATCGCCTGACTGTGCGTCCTGATTTCATTCAACACCAGCGTTTTCAGCGAGATTTCATAAATCCGATGCCAGGAACAGGCGCTGTGTCCGGTAGTGACAAAATGGGAGCAGATATAGGAAACATATCGCTTGGATGTCCCGTTTTTTCTGCGCTGGGTCTCACGGGTGGCTGCCAGAGGATGCCCGCAATCAGCGCAGACCAGCTTGCCGGTGAACAGGGCGGGCAGAGGGGCGGCATGGTTTGCCGCCTGCTGTTTGACTGCCCGATTCTTTTCCTGAACAGCTTCCCACACTTCCCAGTCAATGATCGCTTCATGGGCGTCCTCGTGGCAAATCCATTCTGTTTCCGGTTTCTGTATCATGGTCTTATCCTTGTAGGAACGGGAGCCGGTGCGGTTTTGTGTGACTATGCCGAGATAAACAGTATCGTTCAGAATATTTTTCACCGTGGCATAGGTCCACAGTTTGGAGTATTTGCAGCCGCCTTTTTTCCCGTAGTGCAGTTCCCAATACCAGCGGGGAGAAAGGATATTTTTTCGTTCAGCGCCGCCGCAATCTTGCCGTAGGCCATGCCGGAGCAACGCATTCGGTAGATCTCCCGCACCACAGAGGCGGCTTCTTCATCCACCAACAGCCAGTGTTTGTCCTCATCGCTCTTGCGGTATCCGTAGGGAGCATAGGCGGTCAGGTATTGGCCGCTTTTCTTTTTGGCGTACAGCACCGATTTGATTTTCCCTGACAGGTCTTTTAGATGATAGTCGTTCATCAGACTGCGGAAGTGCAGCATATCGGTGTTGTCGCCCTCGCTGTCCAGACAATCCAGCACAGATACAAACCGGCAGCCAAGGGATGGGAAAATCACATCCGTGTAGCGGCCCACCTCCACAAAGTCGCGCCCCAGGCGGGACAGGTCTTTGACCAGGATCAGGTTAATCAGGCCGTGGCGGGCGTCCTCCAGCATTTCCAAAAATCCGGGCCGCTGAAAATTACCGCCGCTGTACCCATCATCCCGATAGGTCTTGACCTCAATCCAGCCGTTGAGCATGACAAATTTGGAGAGGATTTCGTGTTGGTTTTCTATGCTGGCCGATTCATCGCCGGGGATATAATTCTTTGCCTTTGCGGAATTGGAGGCATCGTCCACGCTCAGGCGGCAGTAGATGCCGACCTTATATTGCTTCTTCAAGTGGCTGCCTCCTTTCTTCCAGTGCCAGTGCCGCGTCCACATTACCCACATAGCGGTAGTAAACACGGAGGTCACAAATCCTCTGTCCGCCCACTTTTTGTGTTTCTCCAACCTCAATGCGGTCCACCAGTTCAAAGAGAATGGATTCATCCAGCTCGGCAATCTCTGTGTATTGGCGGATAATGGTCAGCCAGCGGTTCGCATCTGTGCGGTTTTCCAGATAGCTTTTGACCTTACGTTCCAGTTCCGGGATGGCTTCGAACTTTTCTGCCTGTTCCGCTTCGCATTTGTGCATCAAGGTCTGAAAAACGGTCTGCGGAATGGTTCCGGCACACTTATCCTCATAGAGATTCTGCATCATATCGGACACACCTACTGCACCGTCGCCGCAGATGCCATGGCCCGGTATAAGCACCTCCAAGGCTACGACGTGCTGTTCGTAACCGGAACGGATGAACATGGACAAAAAATCGAAAACAAGGCAAAAGATGCAGGCATTACACCAAAAGAGTTTGTGGATCAAATCGCAGCCGGAGATGGCGGCATTTTGGACCTTTGGAAGCTTATGGGCATCTCCAACGACCGCTTTATGCAAAAGCCGCTACCCATTGTGGCCCAATGGATAGCGGGCTCAAAAATTTGCAACACTTTCGCAACAGCGGCATGAAAAAAGGCCGAAATTGCCGCAAAATACGGCAAATCCGAGTCTCTGCAATCTCCGGTTACAGGAAAAAGAGAAATCCTCAAAGCCTTGAAGCTCTAAGGATTTCTCATGAGAACAGATGCCAAAAGAGCTGATTTCATTAGAAATCAGGAGCTTCTTCATAGCCGTGCTTATTAATATCTCATCTGTGCTACCGCCACAACCGCATCGTTATAGCGGTAAACACGGCGCACCCGACCGTTGATCTCCGCTGTAATTCCCCCATTGGTGTCATAGGGAATTTTAGCCGCCAGGTAGTCGGCGCTGATCCACGCCTCCCCTTCCCGGCCTAAAATTACAGCCTGATCCCCGATCCGGACATCAGGCAGATCCGTAATATCCGCCATCATGAAATCCATACAGATCTTTCCGCGAAGGGGAACCTTTTTCCCGTGGAGAATCACATCCGTCTGGTTGGTGAGCGCCCGGGAATATGTTGATTTATAAAAAACAGCGGCTGCCGTCTTTTACTCCAGGATCTCTGCGATGATCTCCATTTCCACGGAGGCATTGGTGTGCAGTGAACCCACCCCAATGGCACTTCTTGCGTGCTTGCCGTTGGCGCCGTACAGCTTCTCCAACAGCTCAGAAGCGCCGTTGACCACCTTGGGCTGGTCGCCGAATTCCGGAACCGCATTCACAAATCCGGTCACACGGACAATCCGGATCTTGTCCAGATCCACAATGGTCTTGATCGCGCTCAGACAGTTGATGGCACTGAGCTTGGCAGACTCATAGGCCTCCTCTATGGAGACCGTGTCCCCTACTTTGCCGGCATACTGCAGGACACCGTTGACCCATGCCGTCTGGCCAGAGGCATAAACCAGCTTGCCGGCCTTCTGTACGGGCAGATACGCCGCCACCGGTGCCGGGCAGACAGGCAGTTCCAGCCCCATCTCCGACAGCTTTTCCTCAATCTTGGACACTTTTATCACTCCTCTTTTCTGTATCGTGTCACGCCTTGCGAAGTCCGTCGCAGAAACGGCGGATACGGGCCAGCGCCTCCCGCAGATCTTCCTCGCCACAGGTATAGCAAATCCGGATGAAGCCCTCGCCGCACGCACCGAAAGCACTGCCTGGAATGCAGACCACACCAACCTCATCCAACAGGCGGTTGCAGAACTCCGTGCTGCTCAGGCCAAAGCTACTGATGTCCGGGAACGCATAAAACGCACCGGTGGGATGGTTGCAGCGAATCCCCTCAATTTCTGACAGGCCCTGCAGCAAAATCTCCCGGCGGCGGGCAAAGACGTCCCGCAGCTCGTCGCAGAGATCCTGATGGTCCAGTGCCACAGCTGCCGCATACTGTCCAGGTGCATTGGCGCAGGCATTGAAGTTCTCCTGGCACTTGGTCATGCGATCCACAATGTGGGCCGGAGCCGCCGTGTAGCCAATCCGCCAGCCGGTCATGGCAAAAGATTTGGAAAAGCTGTTGACCACCACTGTCCGCTCCTTCATCCCGGGCAAGGACGCGATGGAGACATAGGGCTCATCTCCGTACAGCAGCGTGTTGTACACCTCGTCGGAGATCACCAGCAGGTTATGCTTTTTAGCGACCTCGGCGATCTTCTCCAGCGTCTCCTTCCCCATTACACTGCCGGTGGGGTTATTGGGAGAGTTGATCATCAGCGCTTTGGTCTTGGGTGTGATCAGCGCTTCAATGGTCTCTGGCTGCATCTCGAAGTTGTGATCCATATCCGTGGGCACCCGGACAGCCTTACCGCCGCAGTAGCGGACCTGCGCCACATAGTTCAGCCACTGGGGGTCCTGGATCATGA
>OLGF01001537.1_pt1 | contig 24218 bp, 20 predicted proteins | sample 1604971 | NCBI WGS metagenome assembly OLGF01 (sample SAMEA3888902, study PRJEB22519) | human gut metagenome | biome: human gut; feature: human-associated habitat; material: faeces | place: Denmark | collected 2011 | reverse complement strand
CTGTTGCAGCCCACAAAGAGACTGTGGCCGCACGCCGGGATGAACTGGCTGAGACTGCTGTTGCTCACAAAGCCGCTCTGGCAGCCCGTATCAGCTCCCTGAACGAAAAGATGGCCGATACCGCCCGTCTCTTAAACAGCAAAAAGCCTATAGTCCGCCCGTCTATCCTGCGGCGTAACCCAACCGCGATATCCAGACACTTTGCTGATGCCTGGAAGGAGCTTTATAATGAATGGGAGGAACAGAAGCATGCGTAACCGGAGGCATTTCTTATGGATTTAAAACAGATTGAATATATTGTGAAAATTGATGATGAGCACAGCATTACCCGCGCGGCGGAGAAGCTGTTCGTGACCCAGTCCGCCTTAAACCAGCAGCTTCTGCGGCTGGAAAAGGAGCTGGGCGCACCGCTTTTCCACCGCAGTAAGGTGGATATGCGCCCCACCGAAATCGGACAGGTTTATTTAGACAACGCGAGGGAAATCCTGCGGATTAAGCAGCGCACCTACAACCTCATCAACGACATGACCGATGCCAAGAAAGGACGCCTCTCGATTGGATTTACCCCAGGCCGCGGCAGCGAAATGTTTACCCATGTCTACCCGTCTTTTCACCAGGCTTATCCCAACGTCATTGTGGAACCTCATGAACTAAGCGTGCATCGCCAGCAGCAGATGATATCCCAGGGCAACCTGGATATTGGTTTTCAGACACTTTCCGAACGCCAGAGAACCGACAGTGAGTACATAAAGCTTGGTGAGGAAGAAATTTTTCTTCTGGTGCCCAGCATTCACCCGGCCGCTGAGCAGCTGGCAGCCACACAGACAGCGTCCGCACCTTTCCCCATCGCAAACCTGACCCTCTTTCAGTATGAACCCTTCGTTCTGATGTATAAGGAATCTACCATCCGGGCCATCACCGATGAGATTTTCCGCAAGTCCGGCTTCACCCCGAATGTGCTGTTTGAAACCGCCAGCAATAACACGGTACTGTCCATGATCGAAGCAAATCTCTGCTGCGGCGTAGTGCCGGAATACTATGTGCGCAGACTGCCAAAAGGGATCAGCTGTTTTGCATTTCCAACCCACCCATCCTGGGACATCGTGGCCAATTACCGCAAGAACGGCTACTTAAGCGAGGCTGCAAAGTACTTTATTGAACTGGTCCGGAATTTCTGGACATAAATTTCCCATCATACAAAAAGGGGCCCTGGAAAGGCTGCTATATGTGCGCTTTCCAGGGTCCCTTTGAAATATCGGAATATAAAATTTTAGTATGCTCTGCCCCAGTAAACCATCTTCTTGGCAGGTTTTCCACAGCATACGCAGACATCACTTAAGTGTTCCTGCTCAAACGGCATACATCTGGATGTAGCCTGAACATCTTCTTTGATCTTGTCCTCACATGCGCGGTCACCGCACCACATAGCTTTTACGAAGCCTGGTTTGTTAACAATAGTATCTTTGAATTCTTCATAGTTTGTAGCAACATAAGTATGGGAATCTCTGTGCTTACGTGCACGCTCCAGCATATCTTTCTGGATTGTTTCCAGGATTTCCTGTACTTTCTCCACAAGCTCATCAAATGTAACAGTATATTTCTCTCTTGTATCACGACGGCAGATGACAGCCTGACCATTCTCGATATCCTTCGGGCCGCACTCGATACGGATCGGGATACCACGCATTTCCTGCTCTGCGAATTTGAATCCCGGGCTCTTGTCTGTGTCGTCTACTTTTACGCGGACTCCTGCTGCCTTTAATGCTGCAAACATCTCATCTGCTTTCTCAAGAACGCCCTCTTTTCTCTGCTGGATCGGGATGATCACTGCCTGTACAGGAGCGATTCTCGGAGGCAGTACCAGACCGCTGTTATCACCATGTACCATGATGATTGCACCGATCATACGTGTTGTCATGCCCCAGGATGTCTGATGTACATACTGAAGTTTATTTTCTTTATCTGTATACTGGATGCCGAATGCTCTTGCAAATCCATCGCCAAAGTTATGGCTTGTACCGGACTGAAGAGCTTTTCCATCATGCATCAGGGATTCAATTGTATAAGTAGCTTCTGCACCGGAGAATTTCTCCTTGTCTGTTTTCTGTCCCTTGATAACCGGGATTGCAAGTACTTCCTCACAGAAATCTGCATACAGGTTCAGCATCTGGATAGTACGCTCTTCTGCTTCCTCGGCTGTAGCATGAGCTGTATGGCCTTCCTGCCATAAGAACTCACGTGAACGAAGGAACGGACGTGTTGTCTTTTCCCAACGCACTACAGAGCACCACTGATTGTATACCTTCGGCAGGTCTCTGTGAGACTGGATTTCTTTTGCATAGAAATCACAGAATAATGTCTCTGATGTAGGACGTACACACAGACGCTCCTGAAGCGGATCCAGACCACCATGAGTTACCCATGCAACCTCAGGTGCAAATCCTTCTACATGATCTTTCTCTTTCTGAAGAAGAGATTCCGGAATAAAGATTGGCATATACACGTTCTGTACGCCTGTCTCTTTAAATCTTCTGTCCAGTTCGTGCTGGATATTTTCCCAGATCGCATATCCTGCAGGTTTAATTGCCATGCAGCCTTTAACGCTGGTATAACCGCAGAGTTCAGCTTTCTTTACAACGTCGGTATACCACTGGGCGAAATCGTCTTCCATGGATGTGATGGCTTCTACCAGTTTCTTGTTGTTTGCCATGATTACTTCTCCTTTTTATGTGATTGTGTTGATCCTGACAGTGCATCAGGATATAGTCGCGGCGGAATGCATATTCTTCTTATTTTTCTTCTATAAATAAATTTCCGTATCTGCTTCACAGTACAAAAATCTGCTTTTTTATAATCCGGCAAAATCTGTCATATTATAAAAAACGAAAAAAAGAAGCCCAGCATCCCTCACAAGGGACCGAAAGGCTTCGGCGGTACCACCCCAATTAGCACTGTGCCCAAATGCCTGCACATTGCTCGCTCTTCTTCCGATAACGCAGGAAAAACGCCGTACTTCAATTGTACGGAGCTCCGAGGCCGGTTCCATAATTCACGCACAGAATCCTTCCACCACTGTTTCACAGCCAACCGGCTGTTCTCCGGGACTCTTCTCTGGGATTGCTCCTTATGTACTATTCTCTTCATCGCTATATATATATTTCGCATTTGGTTATATTCTATTTGAAATAAATTGATGTGTCAAGAGTAAAATCTGTTTACTATTCACTCTGTTCTCAGTAATGGTTACTGTTCACACACCACTATCCTGCGAGGTGTTTTGGCATGAATATGCCAAATCACACTTCTATTGTAATCTTACGTCCTGTCCGGTTATATTTATAATAACGGACCCCGGCTGCATCCAGCATTCTCTTGGAAGCGATCACTGCCGGCGTGTCTGCATATTTATCGCAGTCATAGACAATTGTCTTAATACCTGCCTGAATAATTGCCTTGGCACATTCATTACATGGAAAAAGAGACACATAAAGCTTTGCACCTTCCAGACTTCCTCCCCTGTAATTAAGGATCGCATTCAGCTCACTGTGGGTCACATAAAAATATTTCGTATGAAGACTGTCACCCTCTCTCGCCCATGGAAATTCATCATCTGAACAGCCCTTTGGAAAACCATTATAACCCATGGACAGGATTTTATTATCCTCACTCACAATACAGGCACCTACCTGAGAATTCGGATCCTTGGAACGCATCCCTGACATCATGGCAACTCCCATAAAATATTCATCCCATGATAAATAATCTGTGCGTTTATGATTTACATCCATTTTCCAAACCTCCCCTTCACATACTTCACCATTCACCTGCTTCATAAAAGCATCACATTGTCCATTACTGTGAACGGAGCGAACAGTAACCATTGTCTGCTTATAACTGACACAGCCAGAACTTCACACTTTACTCTACAGCAATCCCCGTTCATCATACATGTGAGAGAATCGCTATAATCATGCAGGCTCTGGCTGTTTTATCAGCTTTCTTATTTTATGGCTTATTCAGTCTCTATCTGATTAATTCTTCTGATATGTCTCTCATCGTTGGAAAACGGTGTATTCAAAAATGTATCCACAATCTTCAATGCCAGCCCAGGTCCTACCACTCTTCCGCCAAGTGCAAGGATGTTGGCATCATTGTGAAGTCTTGTAGCCTCTGCTGTAAAACAATCTGTGCAGACTGCAGCTCTGATTCCCTTAATCTTATTTGCTGTAATGGAAATTCCGATACCTGTTCCGCAGATCAGGATTCCCTTCTCACATTCGCCGTCAAGAATTGCATGTGCAACCTTCTTTGCATATACCGGATAATCTACGGAATCCAGACTGTCACATCCATAATCTTTATACTCGATTCCCTTTTCATCCAGATACTTCTTGATCTCCTGCTTCAGTTCATATCCACCGTGATCACATCCTAGAGCTATCATTAATCTTCCTCCTGAAATTAATTTATTTTCTTTACCTCTTCAGCAGACTATTTAAATGAATCTTCATTATCCATCTGGCCATTACTGCTGATAAGATTATATAGTCAGGCATATATCTGCTTCACTACCTGATTATATCATACCACCTGTATGATCTTATGTCCCGCTGCTTTCAGCAGACGATTCATAATAGCCTGTCCCATTCTTGGTGTATAAAACGCTTCTGAATAAATAGACCTGACTGCACTCTGGTCAAAGTCTCGCAACACTTCATACAGATGATGCGCTATCGTCTCTTCTTCCTTCCGGCTTCCAATGCTGACTACCAGACCTTCCGGATATCTGTCCTTTGTCTCGTCCGTTGCAATAATTCCAACCTGCTCGCCGTGTGCTTTCGCCTCCGCAGCCAGCTCATTGATCTTCTTCACAACAGCTTCCTCCGGTCCCTCAACAATTGCCAGATCTGCCTTCGGTGCATAATGGCGATATTTCATACCCGGTGCTTTCGGATGCACTTTGCTGTCAGCCGCAATCAGCCCCTTGTCCATCCTTACATCCCCCAGAGTCTCCTGAAGCATCTCCAGAGAAATATAACCCGGACGCAAAACCACAGGCACATCCTCAGTAAAATCAACGATCGTAGACTCAAGACCGATTCCCACCTGGCCTCCGTCAATGATCATCTCAATCGCTTCACCAAGATCCTCCTCTACATGCTGTGCAGTAGTCGGGCTTGGTCTTCCCGAAGTGTTGGCACTGGGCGCAGCCACATAACCACCTGCTGCCTTGATAAGTTCCTGCGCGATCCTGTCACTCGGAAACCGAACCGCCACACTGTCCAGACCACCCGTAGTCTCCTGTGGTACAAGATCCGACTTCGGAAGAATCATAGTCAGCGGACCCGGCCAGTACTTCTCTGCCAGGATCTTCGCCTTCTCCGGAACCTCCGCTACAATCGGAGCCAGCTTATCAAACTCTGCAATATGCACGATCAGCGGATTATCCGAAGGTCTTCCCTTCGCTGCATAAATTTTCATAGAAGCCTGCGGATTCAACGCATCTCCTCCAAGACCATACACAGTCTCCGTAGGAAACGCAACCAGACCACCCTGCTTCAAAATATCTCCACCACGCCGGATAGCCTCCATATCAAGATTATCCGCTGTCATGGATACAACTTCTGCTTTCATTTTATTCCTGCTTTCTTATCTGTTCTGTATTTTATATAACAATATTCCTCTTACTTTATTTTCGTTTTGTATGTTCATGATACAACAGAGACAAAAATTCGTCAAATGTTTCTTCTTTGGCAAACAGATATTCTCCATTATCCAACCAAACAAATAACAAGCTGACAGAAAATATTTCTCCTGTCAGCTCGTACATCAATCTCTTAATTTATCAGGCAATACATATACCCTTTCTCTTGTGAGTTCTGTGGCCTTAACTTCTGCTTATACTGCTTACCTGAAACAAGATTATAATTTGTGTATAAATCAAAAAGCATTATCTGATCGCATTCATACAATATTTATAGATTCTTTTATAGGTACGTGTAGAATAGTGAACGCCGTCATCTATATTTCCCTTAAACTCATTGTATGTACTGTAACCATTCTTCATCAGATATTTATAGGTATCTATCCATTGAAATCTCTTATTTAACCTGCTCTGCAATCTGTCATTAAAGTAACGTAACTGCGCTTCTTTTCGAGTTGGTTTCATTGCTGTATTTACCGGATTCACAGACATATAAAACAATCTGCAGTCACTTTCAAGTTCCTCTGCAAGAGTGTTCATACGCGCAAGATATGCATTTGCCTCGCCTTTATAATCAACCCCATTCCCGGAATTATGACTCGAAAGATCATTCACACCAAGATTAAAAATAACTGCTACGGGCTTATCTGAATCTGACTGCAGACGGGCAATTTCACTTCTCATTACTCTCTCTCCTGCTGTTTCAAACCAGCTCAGTCCCTCCCCTGTCTTACACACAAATGATACTTTTGCAACTGCATCCTTTCCATATTCCCGAAGAAGAGTTTTCTGCATAAAATACGTTCTGGAATCTCCCACAAAAATAATTCCGGAATACTCCGACAGCTGAGCTGCCAGATTATTGACCTGAATATCCGGCTCCTGTTGCCAGTTATACATAACTGCATATAAATGGGTTTTCTTCCTTACCTGTATCACCTGTCCCGCCTGATACTGCGGATTCTGAGTCTGATCCGGCTTCGTGCTCCATCCAAGAAAAGTATATCCGGTCTCGTTCTTTATTGCAGGAAGTGTCACTTTTCCATTACTGTCTGCTTTTCTTATTATCGTAGACCCATCTGCCTGATGGAAAATAACCGCCTTCTGAGAAGCAGATGAAATCGCTCCTGTTCCCTCCGACGGTGCCAGTGATTCATCCTTTTTATTATCCGAATATGTAAAAGATGTGAAACCTGTGGTTCCTTTTTCCACATCGTAAACCCTTACTTTGCTGGTTTTCGCAAAAGCTGTTTCACAAAAACATGAGCTGAAACAAATCATTCCTGTCAACATTACAAAAAACAATTTTTTTACCATAATATTTATCTCCTTGCACAAACAGCTTCTCCCAGATATTTTCTGAGCAGAAGCTGTTTTTTTATTATTAATTATCTATAAGATTTAACAAAATTATATAAATAATTCCCAAATCTTGTTCCTATATTTACACTTTCGGCACCTGTTGTGTGAACCCCTAAAGCATACCACTGTCCATAATATACCCTCGTAATAGGTGAACCACTTTGCCCTGCTGAAGTACTGAGCTTATACGAAAATAAATTTTGTGAAGAACCTGCAATACTGCCTTTTGCCTTCCACATTTGTTTGGAATATTCTGCCGGATATCCTGGAATACAAACTACAATGCTGCCATAATCTTTCGCCTGTTTTCTAATTCCAAAATAGCCCGTTGTTTTCCCTAATGCATTCTGAGTTTTTAAAACAGCGCAATCATATGCCGTTTGATTTTCTGATTTATAAATCTTTGGTACATATATTTTCTTCACATGACTTCCTGAATAAGGTGTTGCATTTCCATTACGCCCTGGCCAAAATAACACCTTTTTTGCATATCCACCTTTATTCGTATTATATACATTATGAGCCGCTGTAACAGCAGAATTAATTCCCACCATAAAAGCAGTACCCGTTGTTACACTTCCATCTTTCCAGGTTGCTTCCAGATATGCAGTCCATCTATAAGGTACTTTCGTAGTATTGTTTACTCGAGTTCTTACATCACTGCCAATTACAGATTTTTCATCAGCAAATGAATCTGCATCTTCTTCCGGATCTGCACTTTCTTGTCCCACGGTTCCATATGAGGGTTCCAGTAATTCCTCATCCGCTGTCTCATTTCCCGAATAAGAAAAAGTGGTAATACTTGTTGTTTCAGTGTCAACATCATAAACTCTAACTTCTTCTGTATTAGCAAATGCAACTACAGATATACAACTATATAGAGTTATTCCTATTATTGTACCTAATAACATTTTTTTGAGTTTCATACTATTTTTTCCCTTTCAAATACTTTTCACTTTCTCAATTACTAACAATGTCGCTACTAAAAATAATGCTGTAGCAATAACCTTGTAAAAAAGCTTCCATTTCATAACCACTGCCACAAACATAAAGACACTTTCAATCAATAATAACCTATGTACTTTTAAACGAAAAATTTTGCGTTCCTTAATATCCAGACATCTCATCTCTGTATCCACCGGTGCTAATTCGTATATGATATATAGTGAAATAATTGCAACGCATATCATTGTAATCTCCTTGATAAATGGTTTACAAATGATATTACAAGCCATAATTTCCATAAAGGTTGATATCAATATACAATGCATTCTTGTTTTTGCATGATAACCTCCTGCATAAATACGTAAGGGCCAGAATAAAACCAAAAATATGAATCCCCAAATAATAATTTTGAAATAACAACAAATTCCAAAAAAGATTAACAGATTGAATACTAGAAACAATCCCTGAGAAATCCCATATTCTAATATTTCTTTATCATCTGCTGGTACAATTTTGGTTTTTATAAAGACCTCTCCACTTCTGTCAGCCCAGTTATTCATACTTTAAAATTTTCTCAGTTTTTTCACGCTTTCTGGTATCTCCGGCTGATAAGCAAAAAGCGGGCACGAAGAATTCACTTCCATTGCAGCTATTTTCTTTGCCAATATAACTACTACTTTTCCTACATTTTCTTTGAAATTGCAATTAAAATTATTTTTATCTACCATGTTTTTCTCTCCTTTCTGCTTTTCAAATTATACTACGTTTCACCTTGTAAATTTAGAACATGGCGAAAATAGCCCTAAATTTGGCGAAACTAATCTATAATAATCGAGTAGGGGAAATTTTTTTCTCCCCTCTCAGTCGAGTAAGTAAGTGGACTTTCACCACAGATTGACGGTATGCCCGTCATACGCAAAAAACAGATGACTTTTACCATCTGTTTTTGTTATTTCATTATATAATTTCAGCAGATTTCAGCTTTTCTACCAATAACATTACTTTCACACAAAATATTTCTTCATCCCAGTTTATATTTATATCTCCTTCTTTCTCTTTTACAATTTTTTCCACATTGCCTAATCCAATTCCGTGTCTATCCACATTTTCTTTGGTTGATAATAGTTTGTTTTTTTCCATTCGCAAAACACCACTGTAACTATTTTCTACTTGTATATACAATATCCCCTGTTTTTCCCGTATAAATATACTCAGATACTTTTTTTCGGACTGTTTTGCCGCATAAATCGCATTATCAAGCAAATTTCCCAATATTACATTTAATGTAAATCCATGAATATCTAATTCTTCAGGTAATGCTACTTTCGCTCGCACATCATCTAGATTTTGCCTTGCATAATGCAATAAGTAATTTAATGTACTGTCTACCTCACTAATACCAGAACATATATATTCGTCCTCATTTACTATCTGCTTCTCCATATTATCCAGATATATCAGAATTTTATTTATATCTTCGTGTGCTGTCAGATATTTCAATTCAAAGATATGATGTTTCAAATCATGTCTCAAACTTCTAATCTTTCTCCATGATTCCTGCATAACTTCAATTTGATTCCTGTAACCTTCCATTAAAGAATGAAATTTTTCTTTCTCTGATTTCTGTTCATAATAATCCTGTAGTGCATCATACAGATAAAATATTGCAATATTAGTGATCAAAATACCAATAATTTCCATACTAATAAGTCGCTTATTATTATAATTTGCCTGCCACATACAAAATACTTCTATTATACTAAATGCTGGTACAGATAACATCATAATCCAGAGAGATGTCCTTATTGGAAACTGTCGTTCTTTCTTAAAACAAGTTCTCTCTAACAGAAACACACAAAAATATATTCCCAAACTGGTGATGCATTCTTTTATGGAACGAGTCATTTCATCATAATCTTTATATAAACCGGTTGCAGAAAAAACCAAACTTTCAATCACTACATTAATCGAATAAATTCCAATAGCAAATACTATTTTTTTTTCTAAGCTTTCCTTATATATTAAAAGTATCAACATTAATCCCGTCAGATTTGTCATAATATTAATTATCTGATTATGAAACAGATAATATCCCCCACTTGTGAGGACTACAAAACCAGAATACATCAATATCTTCAAACGTCGCGAAACTGTTTTTAAAGGATTCATCACTTCCATAAAGCGGTAAATAGCATATGTTCTCAAAATATTCGCCATTACCCCAAGTATAATTTCCTGCATTTTTCCTCCCATCTTATAATCTTTTTCTATCCCAGTTCTAACTGTATCAGTTTTTGCTTTACACTTCCCCTATATGGTTTCGATATACTGACTATATCACCATTTATCATCTTAACCCAATCAGTTCCGTAACATTGTACATAAACGTGATTAATCAGATATGATTTATGTATTCTTAAAAACATTTTATTTGAAATCTCAGATTCTATATCATCCAATTTAGCAGAAAATTTAAATGTTTCTCCTGACTGCATGACCATATAAACAGTCTTGTTCTCACTTCTGAAATATAAAATATCTTTTATAAAAAAAACACGATTTTCTCTGTCTATCTTAACCGTTATTTTTTTTCTGTTCACAAGTTCTCTCTTCATCACTATACCTAAAGTTCTCTCTACCATTGGAAAAGTAATGGGTTTTACAAGAAAATCCATCGGTCTGCATTGAAAAAGTTTCATAGCATAATTTGTCTTAGATGATATATAAATAATCTCAGTTTCTTCATTTTCCAATTTTTCTCTTATATATTTTCCAACCTCTACACCATTACATTTCGGTAATTCAATATCCAAAAACAATAAATCTACAGAAGATGAACTTTTCAGATATTCACATAACGATTCACCATCATAAAACACATCTATATCTGCTTTTATAAAATGCTCCTGAGAATATTTTTCAATATAATTTTCCAGTTGTACACATGTACTAAATTCATCATCACATATAATAACCTGCATAACCATTTTCTCCAATCAAACGGATATTCTCAATCCGCTTCGCTACTTGTTCATAACCGAATAATTGCTTGATTCGGTGAAATCTATGCTATTTAATTTTCTTCATTTTTGTAAGTCATCTATATTTTCAATTTATAGATATCAATACAAAAAGTAAATCCAAATATTCTATTTCCATATATATTTGTACTTCTTTTTATAGTGTATAATACTGCATTTTCTCAATCCTTTCAACTTAAATTAACTTATAAAAAGCATATTACCAACTTCTGTTTTATACAACTATAACTTGTATAATATTGACCAGAAAGACTAAAAATGAACCGTATTAAAGAATTACGTAAATTACTCGGAATTCCAATTGATTATATTTTTGAACTTTCTAATGTTAAGTACGAATGTATCCAGACTGTAACGTAAAAACAGTGGTAACCATGGACTTCATAATCCATGCTTACCACTGTTTTTCTAACTTCTGATCGCATTCATACAATATTTATAGATTCTTTTATAGGTACATGTAGAATAGTGAACGCCGTCATCTATATTTCCCTTAAACTCATTGTATGTACTGTAACCATTCTTCATCAGATATTTATAGGTATCTATCCATTGAAATCTCTTATTTAACCTGCTCTGCAATCTGTCATTAAAGTAACGTAACTGCGCTTCTTTTCGAGTTGGTTTCATTGCTGTATTTACCGGATTCACAGACATATAAAACAATCTGCAGTCACTTTCAAGTTCCTCTGCAAGAGTGTTCATACGCGCAAGATATGCATTTGCCTCGCCTTTATAATCAACCCCATTCCCGGAATTATGACTCGAAAGATCATTCACACCAAGATTAAAAATAACTGCTACGGGCTTATCTGAATCTGACTGCAGACGGGCAATTTCACTTCTCATTACTCTCTCTCCTGCTGTTTCAAACCAGCTCAGTCCCTCCCCTGTCTTACACACAAATGATACTTTTGCAACTGCATCCTTTCCATATTCCCGAAGAAGAGTTTTCTGCATAAAATACGTTCTGGAATCTCCCACAAAAATAATTCCGGAATACTCCGACAGCTGAGCTGCCAGATTATTGACCTGAATATCCGGCTCCTGTTGCCAGTTATACATAACTGCATATAAATGGGTTTTCTTCCTTACCTGTATCACCTGTCCCGCCTGATACTGCGGATTCTGAGTCTGATCCGGCTTCGTGCTCCATCCAAGAAAAGTATATCCGGTCTCGTTCTTTATTGCAGGAAGTGTCACTTTTCCATTACTGTCTGCTTTTCTTATTATCGTAGCCCCATCTGCCTGATGGAAAATAACCACCTTCTGAGAAGCAGATGAAATCACTCCTGTTCCCTCCGACGGAGCCAGTGATTCATCCTTCTTACTATCCGAATATGTAAAAGATGTAAAACTTGTGGTTCCTTTTTCCACATCGTAAACCCTTACTTTGCTGGTTTTCGCAAAAGCAGTTTCACAAAAACATGAACTACAGCAAATTGCTCCTGTCAACATCATAATCATCATTTTCCTGCTATAATGTCTAACCTGAATTATTCGATTCCTCATTTTAAAACTCCTTTCCTGTCATGTAAATATTCACAATCCTCATTTTCTCCTACTACTTATACAGTGTCATCTTTTCATTTTTCCACTGTAGCAACATATTTTTCTTATATATATTGCACATACATTATCATAATACAATCGTAATCCATATCTGTAAATTTTACTTTTTCCCTCTTTTCCACCTGATAATTATTTCCCCAAAACCATTCCAGCCAATAACCAGCGTAAAAAAATATTTCATTTCCTGTGCATTTGCAGGGTACTTAGATATTCTTAGCCGGCAAAAATCTGCGTTATGAGAAATCAGAGACACTGTCTGAGCCGCAGGCGAGTTTGGCTCTGATTTCTCATGCTTTTAGCAGATTTTTAGCGGCTTAGAATATCTTAGTGCCCGAAACCGCACAGGAAATGAAATATTTTTTTACGCGTCCCTTTTTGACCCAAACAAAAAATGGCGACACAAACTGCCGCCATTTTTCACTCCCTTACTTATTAACCTTAAGAATATAAGTACTATACACCTCATCCTGGAACACCACTTCTCCAAGTGACTTCAGCACATCCTCATTCAATGCCTCCCCATATTTCTCCCTCTCTTTCGATCCGACAAAAATATAAGAAACATCATACTCTTCCAGCAGCTCCTTCACATACTCCTCATCCGAAGAAGTATAAATACTCTCAATATCCGCGCTCTTCTCATTCAAGTCCGCAGTATCATCTCTCCACAGCCACTCATGCACATACCATCCCAGCACAGTCGGAAGCCCTGTCATAGCAGAAACACGCTCATAACCACTATAGCTGTCCCCGTTCGCCTCAAGCACAACCGGTGACCCTTTCACATTCTTCTTCAGCCATTTAATACCAGCCACATCCTCTGTGAAATCATTTGACAGGAAAGATGTCGCATTCAATCCTTTATATTCAGAAGGCTCCCATACCTTTCCAAACCACGCAAACACACTGTTTCCAAAATAACCAAAGGTCCAGCAAAGCAATACCAGGCCGATCACTGACACAACCTTAAACACTTTCTTACGTGCAGCCACCAGCATACGGAAAATACCATATCCCATGGTCATCCCAAACAGCATATACGCCTGATAAGTCAGCTTAAACATAGTATTCGCCCTGGCGTTTCCATTTTCGTAAATATCTCTTACATAAACCAACTCCGGAATCACGATTAACCCGATCGCACAGAGTCCCATGACAATCGCAAACAGATCCGGCACAGAGATTGCTTTCATCAGTCTATACAGACTTCTGTTCGCACTACCATAAAGCTTCTCCCAGATAATACAGATAATCAGCAGAACTGTCAGAATCACCGGCAGCCCCCACAAAATCAGCAGCTGATGGATCATAGAATGATTCTGCGCAATTCCCACACCTTTAAACATACTGTCAAACTGCAAAGTAAACGGCAGAGAAACAACGTATGAGATCACAATGATCTCCACTGCCTGAACCGCAGTCACTGCCAGAATCCTCTTCACTTTACCATCAAACTGAACGATATTGGTAAACAGCACCACTCCACCGGTCACCACGAAATAAATAATAAAATCCCAGAAATTCGTAAACCGGAACATACCGATCATCACTGCAGCCAGCAGGATATGCGGAATCAACAGCTGTTTTTTCCAGAACTCTTTTCGTCCAGGTTTCATGATCACTGCTTCTCTCATCCGCACACTTCGCATCCACGCATAAAGAAGTCCCACCAGAAACAGCACAAACATTACATTTACCACATGGGCATGGAGATCTCCCAGCACAAAGGAATAACATGGAAATTCATGGATCGTCTTGTCCGGCACATCCGGATTGTATCCAATATAACGGGTCGCATCCGGGAACCAGTAGCTGTCCGCTTCTTTTCCCTGCAGCTTCTGGAGCCATGGAATGATCTTACTGTAAACCACATAATGCATATTTCCCGCAATTGATACAGAAAGTCCTGCTATGATCCCGGCCACTGCCGGCACACAACGTTTCTTTCCTGTCAGGCTTCCTTTAAGCCTGTCCACAGACATCTGACGAACCAGTGAAAACGGAAGCACAAACGCAAATGCAGCCACAAAAGTACGCATCAGATTGTAAGTGAGTTCTACTTTACTGCCAGTCAGCTTCGTCAGAAATACTGCAAAATACTGTCCGCCATAATAATAGTTGATCGTACCTTCTGAATACCACAGATCTCTTGCAGGAAGTGTCGTACTTCTCATCATGGCTTCCATAAAACCATAATCCATAAATTTCTCAGTTCCGTATGCCTGCGGACGGAATCCTGCAAAATAAGTCCACATCAGGAAAAATATAAAGAACAGAATTTCCTCTCCGTAAATCAGATTTACCTTTCCGGACGGAAAGCAGTCAATTCCATTTTTTCCCTGAAAATGATATAAAAACCCACAGCCAACAGCACATACAATAGACACACCGATACATGTCGCTGCAGTAAATGGCAGTATCTTCGCAGTTACCAGAAACCACGTAAGAAAACCTGTCACAGTAATCGCCAGCACTTTCGAAAACATCCAGCCTTTGTCCTCAAATCCGGCAAACAGTCTCCCTGTCACAGGCATGGCAACCATTCCCATCAGAAATGCCAACAGCCACCAGGTCCAGAATGTCCATACATCTCCCTTTAACAGAAATGCAGACAGCCCTGCAAGAGCTGCTGCAAGAAGCACTCTCGGTGCCCATTTCTTCATCCGTACGTCCTCCTTAATCATTTATAAAATTATTGTGGTTACTATAATCTTACACATTCTCTCTTATCTCTGTAAATCTGTGATCACCCGGCTCATAATCATAAATTCGGAGTAATCCCCGTAATAATGCATTTGAGGATTATTCTGTTGTTTTATAGATCCGTATCCGTCCATCCTGAGTCTCATAAACCTTTTCATATGCTGCAGCAATTGTCTCCTCACGACATTCCTGCTGTTCAAATTCCGAACCTTCTTCAAACAGGATATATGTTATTTTTTCCTGTTGTACTGTTTTTTTCAATGTTTCACTGTCAGATGTAGTGTATATCGTTACAGCCTGTGCAGCCCTGTAATTCGTATCATAGCCTGCAGACCATGCGTAATATGGCCATCCACAGTAAAGCATAGCTCCGGACATCGTCACTTCATTCATGCTGTACTCAGGAGTAAGTAAAAGATCGTTTTTCTCCAGATTCTCCTCCAGCCATTGGGTCAGCTCGCTGTTCATATTTACAGTCACACGTCTGCCCGGACCATTTCCCTTTATGATCACCACAAAGTCATAAATCCCGGTCACACTCAGAGATATCACCAATACTATTGCCAGTATCTTTCCCATAGTTTTCTGTATCCCGGACTGCCCATTTCTCCCTTTCCAAAGACTGCATACTGCCCATGCCCAGAAAATCGTCAGAAACGCATATGATATCATGATATATTTATGGTTTACATTAATATCCGGTGTCATCAGAAGCACAAAAGCAAAAATCACCGGAAACAGGAAACTCACAAGGATTGCTCTCTCCCGTCTTCTCATAAACCATACCATTAGTACCAGCCCAAGGAAAAAAACTCCGCTCATCCAGAACAGATATTTCACAACTCCCGGGACAGTCTTATCCTCTGCCAGAAATCCCAGATAAATCTGAGAACTCATAGCACTTCCAACAATAAAAATCTTTGACTGAAGCCAGGAAAAGAAGATGGATACCCCCGCCATGACAGCGTAATCCACTTTTCCATCCGAGAAAATCGCAAAGCCGCACAAAATCAGCAGACCACCGATCACTGCTGCCCCATTCCAGAACGCACACAGACCCAGAAACATTCCCATAAGCAGTGCCTGATCCAGATTTCTGCTTTTCCATCCTTCCTTCGAAAAGATTCTGTTTTTTATCCAGAGTATTCCCTTCTCTTCATGTGCCGTCCCGGCTTCCAGCCAGTCCATAAACAGATATAGTGCCAAAGTCACCATCAGAAGTCCAAATGCCAGATGCCTCTGATTAAGATAAACATTAAAGTTCCACAATCCCCAGTTCTCATTGACAGTATATCCGATAAAGGAAGTATTTTCTTCCAGGGTTTCCACAAGATTCCCTGCCTGGATATGCTCCCATACAAATCTGAAAAAAGCCATTCCGCTTCTGAAAAAGAACAGAAACAATGCCAGTACACCGCAGCACATTTTGCCTGTGATCCTAAGTGCAAGCTGATATAACAGCATAAGAAATCCCACAAGTGACAAAGTACTTACGATATTATAGGCAAAGTCCATACGCATTCCCAGATATTCCAGATTTCCTGTGAGAAACTGAAACATAAAATGATACTTTACATCTGCACCTCCATAATGAGGATACTGTGTGGGAAAATTATTTCCTGCAGAAAAAGAACGCATCATCGCCGTATGTGGTGCATAGTCTCCATACACAGTCAGGCCGGAATACAGGATTCCGTCTTTTATATAGAATACATAAAACATCATATATGTAATAAATACAGTCAGCAGACCAAAGAGTAATATTTCCTTTTTTAATCTGCGCTTATCCTGTGTTTTATCAATATTCCATATCCTGTAACTTCCCTGTTTTCTGTATTTCTGTACGCTGAGCAGTATCATAATAACTGCTGCACCTGTCATCCCGATAATATTTCCATACAAAAGTGGATTTTCAGCTTTTCCCACAACACTGAAAAACCAGGAAATAATATATACCATCCAGGTCAGTAAAAGTGTTCCGACTCCAAAAGAAGCCGGAAGTATGAGCCAGATACGATTAATACCTGACACACTCTTTCCCTCTCCTGTCAGCATTTTCGATGCTTCACAGCCCAGCATTCCTGCCAGAAGCAGATAAATAATTCCAAGCATAATTTCTCCCTGTACATTTCCCCGCCATGCAGATACTTCTATCCTCCCGGGGGATTTTATCAAACAAGTATCAGTATAGCAAAAATCCCTACTTATTAAAAGCAAGTTCACATAAATTAAACATTTTAAATTTTTTGTTGCTTCAGATATTGTTCAATCCCTTTCACTATAGCTTCCACTATTTTATTCTGATATTCTTCTTTGCAGAGAAGTCCGGCCTCTTCCGGATTTGTAAGAAAACCACACTCTACAATATTCAGAACGCTTTCACTTCTTTTTAACAGATAATAGGTTTTATTACCTTTTGCCACACGAGGGCGTTTTACTTTCAGTCCCAGATTCAGTTCTTCCTGGATAAACTCTGCCAGATTCTTTCCCCGGACAGAATCTTCATAATAAAACACCTGGGGACCGCATACAGACGAATCCTGATAGCTGTTCTGATGAACACTTATGCACAGCACAGGTCTGTATTTCTTTATCATAGCAATCCTGCACTGCATATCCTGTGCTTTCTGATTTCTGCTGTCCTCCTCATAAAGGCCCTTATCTTCTTCCCTTGTCATGATTACAGAAAATCCTTGTTTTTCCAGAGAATCCTTTAATTTTACGGCAATCTGAAGATTTATCCCCTTTTCTTCCAGTCCGTTCACTCCGATCATTCCCGGATCCGCTCCACCATGTCCTGCATCTACCAGAATGGTTTTTGAATTTTCTGTTGAACTCATAGTCTCTGAAACTTCAGCTGCCTGTTTTGACAGAATGAGAAAACTGACAAGAAGCAGACACCCTAACATTAATTCCAGTCCATATTTTTTCAAACTAAAAACACCTCCTGAGACATCTTTTACAGTCTACGGGAAAATTCACTGTTCCTGTAGACTGGCTATAGCAATTCCATAAAATAATGCAATCAGTATTTCATAAAATTCTATATTAATATATGTTTCAGAAGATGTTTTTATAGCCTGCTGATGCAGAACTTTTAATTATTCAGATTGTCCGAGATTACCTGCCAGATTCCGTTGTTTTCAAATCCAAGCTTCCATGCAGAAACTCCTGCAAGGTCATATTTGGATACCAGCTTCACTTTCTCTGCAACTGACTGAGCATCCTCAAGCCAGATCTGATAGGTAGAATTATCTATATCATATTTTCCATAATTCTGGGAAGTGGTCTTATCCCAGTAGGTTTCCACATTATTATCTGCAATTGTCTGCTGCGCCTGATCCATACCGATTGCTTCACTGGTTACATTTCCCCCTGTGGTCTTCCACAGTCTGGTATAAAACGGAATGGCATTGATCACACGTTCAGCCGGAACCTCATCCAGTGTATCCTGGATTCCCTGTTCCACCCATGGAAGAGATGCCACAGAACCGGCTTCAGATCCTACATAATGCTCGTCATATCCCATGATGATCACATAATCTACAACCCTTCCCTGCTCAGCCCGGTCATAATGGCTTGTAAAATCCTCAGGAACCGGGTTATCCACTGAAAGAACCAGATTATTCTTATGGCACTCTATGGAAAGTTCTCTCAGAAATTCCAGAAAATGGATTCCCACATCCTCACTGAGAGATTCAAAATCCACATTAATGCCATCCATTCCCACATCTTTGGCTGCCTGGATCAGCTGGCTGATAATATTCTGTCTCGCCGCAGTGCTGGAAAGTGTTTCAGTTGTGCTTACTTCCTGTGTAAAGTTATCGATCAGACCCCATACCTGAAGCCCCTTTTCATGAGCCTGTGATACATAATCTGCACTTGCGATGCTTGCAATGTTTCCTGAAGTATCTGTCAGATAGAACCAGGTAGGCGAGATCACATTCACACCTGTCATATTTGCTGTCGCATCCGCAAAATAAGCATTGGCATCTGTGGAAGTCACCTGATGCCATACCATATTGACCTTGCTGTCCATAGTAAGATAGGAGTACTCTTCCTTCTTAAAGCTTCGTTCAAATTTTGTCTTCTCTGCTTCTCCCACTTTCTTCTTATCTATATAACCGATATATCCGTCATCCGTAGCTACCTGATCCCAGTTCTCCATTTCTTCAATAAGACGAAGCTTTGTACCTTTCTTTACAGAAGTAAGAATAGCCGATTTAATTCCACCGCGGTAACGTATGCTTGTATTCTTCTTAACTGTGACTGTTTTTACATTTTTGAATTTATACTGTATGGCAATCCTGTATGGATCTTTTGTGATGTATGCATCAAGATCTGTAAATTCCTGCACATAAGTAAGATTCAGATACACTTTGTCATCTTTCACCCATACCTTATCTCCTGCCTCAGATGATGCACTCACAGAAGTCAGCTCCGAAGGTGTTGCATAAAGTATCTGCTGATTGGCAGAATCCCAGTAATATCTCTGGTTCAGATAAGTATTCACCACATCCAGTGGTAAATAGACTCTGTCTCCGTCCACCAGACCACGTTCTTCCAGTTTCTCAGTTCCAATGACCAGGGCAATCTCCCCATCTGCCATTTCTCCATAATATTCATTCAGATCCATTTTCTCAGAAGATGGTATGTACTTCATTACTACATGAGTGACAATTCCAAGAATCGCAACAAGAATGACCAAAACGGCAACTGCGATAACTGGTTTATACTTTTTATTCATAGTATTTTTCCTTTCAGTAAATATTGTGTTACCGGAAACAAAGCAGACAGTAACACGATCGCTATTGATACATCAGCTCACAGAAAGGTATTTCATATAGTTATTTTGAGTATGATGTACCAGTATTATCAACTGTATCGGCAACTTGATGATACTGGCTTAAGTATACCATAAAATATTACAATTGTATTGCAAAATCGTATTTTTCACAAATTTTTAAGATATGCGTAATTATATTCTTATGCTGCCCGAAGGCATTATGAACATCGGGGGGACTGATTCAGAATCTGTTCGGGCAGCTTTCTCTTTTGTTATTTTTCTTTGACGAAATCAAAATCCACACGAGCGATCCGTCCTTTTTCATCTTCAACGTAATCACGCATGTATCCACCACCTTCTGCAATCTGACAGGCTTTTGCAATTGTTTTCGGATTACTGAGTATACCATTCAGATACAGAGAAATTCCCTGTTCACGATAACTCTTCAATTCTTTTTCCAGTGGTTTACGCATGCTCTTTTTGGTTGCCCGTGATATATTTTCCGTAAGCTTACCTCCCTTCTTTCATAAGATTTTTTAGAAAGCACCTTATCGGCTGTTGAAAAAACAATATCCCTGCACCTGTTTTATCGTTACTGTGAACGGAGTGAACAGTAACGTTTCAACTTCTTATCATCATGGAAATTTTACCTGTACATTGCCACAGCAGGAACGCTGCATGAAAAACGGCAATGAAGTTTAGAAATAAAAGATCACTTTGGTTAATGTTTCAGATCTTCGCTTATGTGAACCGCAGGTTTACTGCTTCTTCTGTTTTCATTATATCCATCTGGTAAACAGATGCAAGTGTTTTTCTTCATTTATGTATTTTTTTCTGTTTTGTTTCTAAAAATTTAATATTTTGGTTGATTACTTATCTTTACATTTTGCAGTTCTGTGTTATATAATATAGTGTATAAAATTTTATAAATTCACAGTCAGACAATAGAATTTTTGAAGTTACTTGCAGCAATTTTCCAAAGGCAGCGCATCTATGGCAATCCTTTAAAATTGCTGTTCAAAAAAACAATAGTAACTTTTAATTTATCCGTAATTGTCCGCAGCTTTCAAAAGTTAAATTTTCATTATCAGAAACACTTTTAATGGATTTTCACAGGCAATTATGAAGCTGCCAGATAATTCAATGTTATTCAGAATAGGATGTGACAACATGAAGATAGAAAAGATCAACGACAACCAGATACGCTGCACACTGACAAGAGAAGACCTGGAGAACCATCAGATCCGTATCAGTGAACTGGCTTACGGCACTGAGAAAGCCAAGAAACTTTTCCGCGATATGATGCAGCAGGCACAGATACAGTTTGGTTTTGAGGCAGATAATATTCCATTAATGATCGAGGCCATCCCGGTGAGTACCGAGAGCATCATCCTGATCATTACCAAAGTAGAGGATCCTGAAGAACTGGATACCCGTTTCTCCAAATTTGCTCCATTCAGAGGGAATGATAAGACAGATACTCTTCAGCTTGACGGTGCAGACAATATTATTGATATCTTCCAGAAGCTTTACGAAGCAAAGATGAAGAGTACTCAGACAAAAGATGGCAAATCTGCTCAGAATACCGGAGCAAAGGAAAATGACGATACTCAGGTTCCTGATGTAAATCTTATCCGTCTCTATGAGTTCGACACACTGGACGATGTGATTGCGGCCGCCCATGGACTGAACGGCTATTTTACCGGTGCAAACACCCTGTACAAAGATCCGGCCGATGAGCTTTACAAACTGGTACTTCACCAGTCATCACTTTCTCCGGAGGATTTTAACAGGGTATGTAATATTCTTACGGAATATGGACAGGGAAAGGCTTTCTCTCTTTCAGGAGAAGCTTATCTGACAGAACATGGAGAACTGATTTCCGATTCTGCCCTTCAGCAGCTGATTCAACTGTAATAATTTTCATAATTAAAAGAGCATTCAGTTTTCATCTGAAAGCTCTTTTCTTATACCATAGTAAATTACAGATTTCTCAAAAAAGGATGTCCTGAACTTATTCAGAACATCCTTTTTACATGTCAGTCTATAACAATTCAACAATTGTCATAGTCCGTCATATGATTACCTTTCAGGAAGATTATTCTCCAAGAAAATCATTAATCTGGTTAACCAGTACATCAACATCCAGTCCATGAACCATAGCTGCTTCTTCGAGAGATTCCATCTGGGAAGATGGGCATCCAAGGCAATGCATTCCTGCTCTCATAAGAATCGGTGCGATATTTGCATCAATCTGAAGAAGCTGACCGATCAGCATGTCTTTTGATACTTTAGCCATTGTATATTTCCTCCTTAATTTTTCTTCATACTACTCAGCTTTTATAGCTTCTGATATTATAATACTATTTTACTCTGGAATCAACTGCAAACTTTTAATTTTATCGTTCCTCCCTGAAATACGGAAGTCCCAGCGCAGCAGGCGGCTGGTGTTCCTTTTTCTTTCGGAAGCTTGTGAATACCAGTACGATAATCGTTACCACATAAGGCAGTGCTTTAAATACTTCCTGCATGCTTCGTCCAAGTCCCGGGATATAAAGATACAGAATATAAAGAGCTCCGAACAGGAATGCTCCCCAGATTGCATTCAGTGGTTTCCATAATGCAAAGATTACCAGTGCAACAGCAAGCCAGCCACGATCTCCAAAACCATTGTCTGTCCAGGTTCCTCCTGAATATTCCATTACGAAATAGAGTCCGCCCAGACCTGCCAGACCTGCACCGATACAGGTTGACAGATATTTATATTTGATAACATTGATACCTGCTGCATCTGCAGTTCCCGGATTTTCACCGATTGCCCTGAGATTCAATCCCGCTCTTGTCTTGAACAGAAAAAACGATAACAGGACTGCTATAATAATACAGAGATATGTAAGGAAACCATAATTAAATAAAATACCTCCGATAACCGGAATCTTAGACAATCCCGGGATTTTTGCCGTATAGGCACTTCCTGTTACTTTTACGGAAATCTGTCCTACACCGCCTGCAAGCTTGGAAATAGAACCGCCAAAGAAGTTACCAAAACCTGTACCAAAAATGGTAAGTGCAAGACCTGTTACATTCTGATTTACACGAAGTGTGATAGTCAGGATACTGTAAATCAGACCACCGATCGCAGCACATGCAAACGCACACAAAAACGATATCAGTACACCCACAAGTGCATTGGGATCAGGATTATCCTTCTCATAGAGGAAAGCTCCCATCAGACCTGAAATGCCGCCCATATACATAATTCCCGGAATACCAAGATTCAGGTTACCGGATTTCTCTGTCATAATCTCACCAAGCGCCCCATACAGAATACAGATGCCCTGGACAATTGCTTTTTGAATAAAAACTATCAGTACACTCATTGCCGCTACCTCCTATTTCTTTGCACGCTTTACTCTGTAGTTGATAAAGAATTCTGCACCGATCAGGAAAAACAGAATGATTCCCAGAAGAACATTGGAAGCATTCTCATTCAGTCCATACTGTGTTGCAATCTGTACGGCACCCTGGTCCATAAATACGATGCCAAAGGAAACTGCAACCATAATAAATGTATTAAACTTGGAAAGCCATGCGACAATGATTGCAGTAAATCCACGACCGCCTGCTGTTGCAGTGGAAATCGTATGGCTGGCTCCGCTAACAATAACAAAACCTGCGATACCACAGATTGCACCGGAGATTGCCATTGTACGGATAATAACCTTTTTCACCTGGATACCGGCATATCTGGCAGTATTCTCGCTCTCACCTACTACTGCGATCTCATAGCCCTGCTTGCAGTATTTCAGATAAATGAACATTCCCACTGTCAGAATCAGGACAATGACTACATTCCAGCCATATTTCTGTCCGAACAGTTCCGGAAGCCATCCGCCTTTTGTAGCCTGATTGATGATTCCGACTGTATTGGAACCTTTCGGATTTTCCCAGAATACAATACAATAAGTTACTACCTGCATGGCAACATAATTCAACATCAGAGTAAACAATGTCTCATTTGTATTCCAGTTTGCTTTAAATACAGCCGGGATCATTCCCCAGATCATTCCGCCAAGTGCACTTGCCACAAACATTACGATCAGGA
>OLGF01001527.1_pt1 | contig 24326 bp, 18 predicted proteins | sample 1604971 | NCBI WGS metagenome assembly OLGF01 (sample SAMEA3888902, study PRJEB22519) | human gut metagenome | biome: human gut; feature: human-associated habitat; material: faeces | place: Denmark | collected 2011 | reverse complement strand
AGAGAGAAGCAGCACTTGCTAAGATCCTTCCGGAGCAGCAGGGAGACTTCGAGAAGCTGTATGAAGCTCTGGAAGGCAACCCGGTTACCATCCGTTTCCTGGATCCGCCGCTTCATGAGTTCGTTCCGACTGAGGAAGAGGACATCAAGAAACTGGCTGACGCACAGGGCAAATCTGTTGAGCAGATCAAAGCAATCATCGCTGGTCTGCATGAGTTCAACCCGATGATGGGTCATCGTGGATGCCGTCTTGCTGTAACTTATCCGGAAATCGCTAAGATGCAGACAAGCGCAGTAATCCGCGCAGCCATCAACGTGAAGAAAGCTCATCCGGATTGGAATGTAAAACCGGAAATCATGATCCCACTTGTTGGCGATATCAAAGAGCTGAAATACGTTAAGAAATTCGTAGTAGAGACCGCTGACGCTGAAATCGCAGCTGCAGGCAGCGACCTTGAATACGAAGTTGGTACCATGATCGAGATCCCGAGAGCAGCTCTGACTGCAGATGAGATCGCAAAAGAGGCAGACTTCTTCTGCTTCGGAACCAACGACCTTACTCAGATGACTTACGGATTCTCCCGTGACGATGCTGGTAAATTCCTGAACGCTTACTATGACGCTAAGATCTTCGAGAACGATCCATTCGCAAAACTCGATCAGGACGGCGTTGGCAAGCTGATGAAGATGGCTATCGATCTTGGAAGACCGGTTAACTCTTCTCTGCACGTAGGTATCTGCGGTGAGCACGGTGGAGATCCGAGCTCCGTAGAGTTCTGCAACAAACTGGGTCTGGACTATGTTTCCTGCTCACCGTTCCGTGTACCGATCGCTCGTCTGGCAGCAGCTCAGGCAGCTATCGCTCAGAAGAACGCTTAATTTAAGCAGAATTTGTCCGAATCAGGATATTCATGCAGTAGCATGATTTGTGTTCAAACGTAACAAGGCCCCGGCGGTCTGTAGTGATACAGGGCGTCGGGGCCTTGTTTTTGCAGTCACGAAGGAGATGGCATGAGAAGAGAGAAGATGAAAAAGAAAAAAAGTATATGGAAACGCATTGTGCTGGGCGTGCTTCTGGTTATCAAAATGAAATTCAAACAGGGCAAGCGGAAAACGTTTAACCGAATCAGGCAAGTAGCGAAGTGGATTGCAAATATCCGCTTTGACAGTTATCCGCGCGTAATCTGTAAAAAAAGGCTTGCGGAAAAACAAGAAGTATGATAGGGTAAGAACAGAATTGACAGAGAGAGGTGAAAGGATGAGAAATAACTAACTTTTGAAGACATGAAAACAGACATTTGAAAGAAAAACGATGTTCTGAAAACAGCAGATTGCGTCTGCAGATCTGTGCTGTTATATTTTCTGTCGCCAAAAGTGGGTTATGTTCTCATCGGCCCCTCTCTTTTTTGATGCCTGCATTTCAAAAAGAATCCCGGTAAAAGGGGGCTTTTTAGGGTGCCTGGGCGAAAAAAAGAGAACAGTGTCTTTTTACTTATCGCGCTGCGCGGACAGAACATCCTCTTTTTGCATCGACAGAACAGGAACATCAATGCAAAGGGGGAATTTTTTATGGCAGAAATCCAGGTAACGAATCTTACATTTGAATATGAGGGCAGTTTTGAGCCGGTTTTTGAAGAGATATCTTTCTCCGTTGATACCAACTGGAAACTCGGTTTTATTGGGCGGAATGGAAAGGGAAAGACGACATTTTTAAATCTTCTGATGGGAAAATACCCGTATCAAGGAAAGATTTCCACATCGACGGTGTTTGACTATTTCCCATATCATGTGACGGAAACACAGAAGAAGCAGACAGCGGCAGAATTTTTTGATGAGCTGAAGCCATCGTGCGAACTGTGGCGGGTGCTGATCGAAATGGAAGATCTGCAGGCAGATGCCGCATTGCTGTACCGCCCGTTTGGAACTTTAAGCTTTGGAGAACAGACAAAAGTGTTGCTCGCTGTTCTGTTTTCTGGAGAAAATGATTTTCTTCTGATCGATGAGCCGACGAACCACCTCGACCAGGATGCCAGAGCGTGTGTGCGGGAATACTTAAAGAAAAAGAAAGGCTTTATTCTGGTCTCACATGACCGCGATCTTCTGGACGCGTGCATTGACCATGTTCTTGTTTTAAACCGCGGCTCGATCGAAGTACAGAGCGGCAATTTCACTTCGTGGTGGGAAAATAAACGGCGGAAAGATCAGTTTGCGCTGGCGGAGAACGAAAAACATCTGCAGGAGATCGCATCTCTGCGGCACGCGGCAGACCGAAGCAGCCGTTGGGCGGAGAAAAATGAAAACACGAAAATCGGTTTTGACCCGATCAAAGAACATGACCGCTGCATAAGCACAAGAGCCTTTATCGGTGCCAAGACGAAGAAAATGCAGAGCCGCATCGCACAGTATGAAAAGCGGATGGAACGGGAGATCGAAGAAAAAGAGGGCTTGCTGCAGGACATTGAGCAGACAGAAAAACTTCATGTGCAGCCGCTCATCTATCCGAAAGAACGTCTTATCTTTGCCAGAAATTTGTGTGCCGGTTATCCGGGTGGCGGCAATGTGATCCGGAATCTGAACTTTGAACTGCTCCGCGGCGAGCGCGTGTTTCTGCACGGAAAGAATGGATGCGGAAAATCAACGCTTCTGCATCTGATCCGAAACCTGGCGGAGGAGACGGGAAACAGAATGCAAGATCACAGGGAAATAGAAACCCGAAGCGGCCTTTTGACTGTGGGAGCTGGCCTTACTATTTCGTATATCAGCCAGGACACCGGATTTTTATCCGGCACACTTTCCGAATACTGCAGAACGGAAAAGCTGGACTACAGCCTCCTTCTGACACTGCTTCGAAAGCTTGATTTCGAGAGAACACAGTTTGAAAAACCGATGGAAAGCTTTTCTGAGGGGCAGAAAAAGAAGGTACTGATCGCCGCAAGTTTTATCACGCCGGCGCACCTTTATATCTGGGATGAGCCGCTCAACTACATCGACGTGTTCTCACGCATGCAGATTGAACAGCTTCTCCTGAGCGCCAGCCCGACGATGCTGGTCGTTGACCACGATGTGCGGTTTCAGAAAAAATTGGCGACGCGGACAGTGAAACTGTAAAGTTACTGTTCACACAGCAGTGAAACACTTGGTGTTTCGCTGCGTAAGAAAGTGATTCAGGCGTGAGCAGCCCTCCTTTTGCGAAGCAAAACTTTAAATGCGGGATGCGAGTGTTACAGTTCGCTGGGAACCAGTGAACTGTAATATTATAAAAAAAGAACAGCAAACAGGATACCCCGGCGCGTTGAAAACTGCGTCGGGGTATGGTAAAATGAACTCCGAAAAACAGCTGAAGGAGGATATGACAGAAGATGAATGATATGAAGCGTCTGCTCTCGTATGCAGGCCCTTACAAACGGGACATGATTTTCGGAGCGGTGCTGGTATTGGTAGAAACGTGTTTTGAACTTTTTATTCCGATCCTGATTTCCAATCTGATCGACATTGGTATTGCGAACGGCGATCTCTCTTATATTTATCGCAAGGGAATTCAGATGGGAATCTGTGCGCTTTTTGCGCTTGTGACCGGAATTTTATACGCGCACTTTGCGGCGCGCGCAACGTACGGCTGGGGAGCCGAGATCCGGAAGGCGGAGTATGAGAAAATGCAGCGGTATGCATTCTCAAACCTCGACCACTTTGCGGTGTCGTCTCTGATCACCCGCATGACAACAGATGTCACAGTTATCCAGAACATGGTGAGCGCCGGGTTCCGCCCGATCACCAGGGGACCTTCTCTTCTGATTATGGGAATCGGTCTCTCATTTTATATGAATCCGCGGCTGGCGTTCGTTTTTCTTGTGTGTACACCGCTTCTCGGCTTTATTCTTTCCCTGATCGTACGAAAAGTCGCTCCGATGTATACCAGACTGCAGTCGGTGGTAGACCGCCTGAACAATGTCATTCAGGAAGGATTGACTGCGATCCGTGCCGTCAAAGCGTTTGTACGGGATGAGTATGAGGAGAATAAATTCAACGAGGTTAACACAGATCTGACTGCGGAAAGTGAACAGACATTTCACTACGCTGTGCTGAATCTGCCTGCCTTTCAGAGTGTTATGTATACGGCAATCGTGCTGATCCTGTGGTTCGGTGGAAATATGATCCTGAAAAAACAGCTTGCCGTCGGAAATCTGACCGGTTTCCTGAGCTATGTCATGCAGGTCATGAACTCCATGATGATGATCGCGAATGTATTTCTGCTTCTGACACGCTCCATGGCAAGTGCGCACCGGATTGTTGAGGTGCTCGATGAAAAGGTCGTTCTCACCTCACCGGAAAACGGTGCAACAGAAGTTCCGGAGGGCAGCGTGGAGTTTGACAACGTATCGTTTAAGTACAAAGAAGAAGCAAAAGAGTACGCACTTCTGGATGTTACGCTGAAGATAAAAGCCGGCCAGACGGTTGGAATCCTCGGCGGAACAGGCTCTTCGAAAACGACGCTGGTGCAGCTCATTCCGCGTCTGTACGACACCAGTTGCGGCACCGTCCGTGTCGGCGGAAGGGATGTGCGGGAGTATGATCTTGCTGCTCTCCGCAATGCGGTCAATATTATCCTGCAGAAAAATGTGCTGTTCTCCGGAACTGTACGTGACAATCTGAAATGGGGCAATGCGGATGCATCCGATGAGGAGATCTGGGAAGCATGCCAGGCGGCGTGTGCAGATGAATTCTTAAACCGCATGCCGGATGGACTTGATACCGTACTTGAACAGGGCGCAAGTAACCTTTCCGGCGGCCAGAAGCAGCGCCTCTGCATCGCACGTGCACTGATCGGAAAGGCGAAAATTCTGATTTTTGATGATTCCACGAGTGCTGTCGATACAGCGACGGAGAAAAAGATTCGGGAAGCGCTGGCGGCGCGGAAGGATGTTACAAAGATTATCATCGCACAGAGAGTAACATCCGTTATGAATACGGATCAGATCATCATTCTCGATGATGGAAAGATTCACCGGATCGGTACACACGCGGAACTGCTGGCGGACGATCCGATTTACCAGGAAATTTACGCATCGCAGATGAAGGGAGGAGACGAAAATGGCAGCGAGAGCTTATAGCGGAAAGAAACCAAAGAACTTAAAACATACGTTGCGCGTATTTCTGTCTTATCTGGGACGGCACAAAAAAATGCTGGCGGTTGTAGCGGTACTCGTTACCATCAGCGCGGGAGCTAATCTCCTGGGAACGTATATGATCCGTCCGGTCGTCAACGGACTGGCAGACGGAGATGTGCATACACTGCTGCGCGGCGTGCTGATCACGGCACTCATTTTCGGTTGCGGCGCACTTGCGGCATATGGCTACACGCAGACAATGGTAAAGGCGGCACAGCAGGTCGTTTATGACATCCGCCGTGATCTGTTCGAGCATGTTCAGACACTGCCGCTGCAATTCTTCGACAGCAGACGTCACGGCGATATCATGAGTCTTTTTACGAACGATATCGACACGATGGCGGATGCCCTGAACAACAGCTTTGCGATGGTCATTCAGAGCTTTATCCAGATTGTGGGAACATTGACCTTGCTGTATATCCTGAACTGGCGGCTCTCCCTGATTGTAACGGTGTGCTATGGCATTATGTTCTGGTATATCAAATTCAGCGGAAAACGAAGTAAAGGATATTATACAAAACAGCAAAACAGTCTCGGAGAACTGAACGGATACATTGAGGAGCTGATCAGCGGACAGAAAGTTGTCAAGGTATTCCACCACGAGGAGGAAAGCTTTACAGAATTCTGCAAAAAGAATGAAGAACTTCGGAAAGCGGGAACCGGTGCGCAGGGGTATGCGGCGACGATGGTTCCGGTCGTTGTCAGCATTTCGTATATCAACTATGCAATCGTGGCAGTGCTCGGCGGTCTTCTCGCCCTGCACGGAAAAGCCGATATCGGAAGCCTGGCAAGTTATCTTGTCTTCGTGCGTCAGGCAGCGCTTCCGATTAATCAGTTTACGCAGCAGAGCAACTTCCTTCTTTCTGCCCTTGCCGGTGCGGAGCGTGTTTTTGACGTGATGAGCCTGGAGCCGGAAATTGATGAAGGAAAGGTAGAGCTGGTCAACGTAAAAGAGGAGAACGGCAAACTTGTCGTTTGCCGGGAAACAACAGGACGTTGGGCATGGAAACGCCAGGACGGAACAATGACGGAGTTAAAAGGCGATGTCCGCTTTGAAAATGTCGATTTCGGCTATACGCCGGATCGTATGATTTTAAAAAATATCAGTCTGTATGCAAAGCCGGGCCAGAAAATCGCCTTTGTCGGTTCTACAGGCGCCGGAAAAACGACGATCACCAACCTGATCAACCGTTTCTATGATGTGCAGGGCGGAGCGGTCGTCTATGACGGCACCGATGTAAAGGACATCAAGAAAGACGCGCTGCGTCATTCCCTCGGCATTGTGCTGCAGGATACGCATCTGTTTACGGGAACTGTGGCAGAAAATATCCGTTTCGGAAAGCTGGATGCCACACAGGAAGAAATTGAACGCGCGGCAAAAATTGCAAATGCGGATTCCTTCATCCGCCGTCTGCCGGATGGCTACAACACGATGCTGACATCCGATGGAGCCAATCTCTCACAAGGCCAGAGACAGCTTCTTGCGATTGCGCGCGCGGCCGTTGCGGATCCGCCGGTGCTGATTCTTGACGAGGCAACATCCTCCGTTGACACCAGAACCGAGGCGCTGATCGAAAAAGGAATGGACCAGCTCATGGAGGGCAGAACCGTATTTGTCATCGCCCACCGCTTAAGCACCGTGCGAAACGCCAATGCGATCATGGTGCTGGAGCAGGGAAATATCGTAGAGCGCGGCGATCACGACGCACTTCTGGCACAGAAAGGAAAATATTATCAGCTCTATCATGGAATGTTTGAGCTGAGTTAAAAAGAAAGGAGTAAAGAGTATGAGAAAATATAACCGTATTTTTCTGATCGTCCTGGATTCTCTCGGAATCGGGGCGATGGCGGATTCGGAGAAGTTTGGGGATGTCGGTGTCAATACCTTCGGCCACATCTGGGAGAGTCAGGGAGGCCTTGAAATCCCGAACCTGCGCCGCCTCGGCATGGGAAATCTCTGCGGTGTGACAGAGGATGAGGCAAAGGGTTACGCCAGAAGACTGAACGAGGCGAGCAACGGAAAAGACACCATGACCGGCCACTGGGAGATGATGGGAATTTACACGACAAAGCCGTTCGTTACGTTCACCGACCACGGATTTCCGAAAGAACTGATCGACGAGCTGGAAAAACGAACCGGCAGAAAGATCATCGGCAATAAGGCGGCGAGCGGAACGGAGATCCTCGATGAGCTGGCAGAGCGCGAGATCGAAAACGGAGAACTGATTGTCTATACCTCGGCGGATTCCGTACTGCAGATCTGCGGCAACGAGGAGACGATGGGACTGGAGACGCTGTATCATTACTGCGAGATTGCCCGTGAGCTGACCATGAAAGACGAGTGGAAAGTCGGCCGTGTCATTGCAAGACCGTACGTCGGAAAGAAAAAAGGAGAGTTCGTCCGCACCGCAAACCGTCACGACTACGCTGTCAAACCGACGGGAAAAACCGTGCTCAACGCGATGCAGGAGGCAGGATATGATGTCATCAGCATCGGAAAAATCAACGATATTTTCTGCGGCGAGGGCATCACGGAGAGTCTGAAATCCAAGAGCAGCGTCCACGGCATGGAGCAGACGATTGAGACGGCAGGAAAAGATTTTACCGGACTGTGCTTTGTCAACCTCGTCGATTTCGATGCACTCTGGGGCCACAGAAGAAATCCGGAAGGCTACGGAAAAGAGATTGAAAAATTCGATGTGAACCTTGGAAAGCTGCTGGAGCAGTTAAAAGACGACGATCTGCTCCTGATCACGGCAGACCACGGCAACGACCCGACTTATACCGGAACGGACCACACCAGAGAACAGGTGCCGCTCCTTGCGTACTCACCGTCTATGAAGGAGAGCGGCCTTCAGGAGACGAAGGACACCTTCGCTGTGATCGGCGCATCCGTTGCAGAGAACTTCGGCGTAAAAATGCCGGAGGGAACGATCGGAACATCGATCCTGGAATCGTGGAAATAAGGAAGCGATGGCGTTTTCAGCTGAGGCGGTAAGAACCTTTCGAAAGTTTCACAAGCCGTCCTTCTTCGAGCAGCTTCTTTAAGACCCGCTGGAGCTGGCGGCGGCTGCAGTGGAGCTGCATGGCCATCTTTTCCACGCCGGAAAACGTCTGATCCGGACAGCGCTCTGAGAGATAAGAGAGGAAGGATTCCTCGAGCGTGGAAAAATTCGACTGGGAGCTGGAATAAAGCATCAGCTTTTCGGTGACAGAGTTTAAAAGATATCGTAAAAAGCGGTTGTCGTTCAGCAGAAGCTCTTTCGTGGAAGCGAGCGGCAGAACAATACAAAGCGCGATGGTGCGTGCCTCGATCTGGTGCGTATCATCGCGTTTTCCGCAGAATTCCATATCGCCGATGCAGGTAAAGCCGTCGAGATAGCCGATCGGGTAGCTCGTGCCGTCGGCGCGGTTGGCGCTGATCTCGATGGAACCGTCCACGAGGAACGAGAGGTATTCCTCCGGATTCAGCGTGTCGAGCCGTTCGCCCTTTTCAAACTGATACAGAGAAAATGCGAGATCCGGGGTATCGAAAAGAGATGGGATCTCATGTTTCTGAAGATAAAAGTCCAGCAGAGCCGGATCAAAAATTCGTTTCATAGGAAAATCCTTTCACAGAAAAATTTTTGGAAAACTTTTTCTTTATTGTGACATATGACACAAGAAAAAGCAAGAAAGTCTGCTAAGATAAACCAGAATGAAAAATGTTACAGTTTGCTGGGTACCAGTGAACTGTAACCGAAAAAGAGGAAAGGGGAGTTTTCAAAATGGAAAACGAATTATTTGAGAAAACAAAAGTGTCCAAAGCATATATGACGCTCGCACTTCCGGTCGTGCTCGGCATGGTCGTGTCGCTGATCTATAATATGGTAGATACTTTTTTCATCGCGCGGACCGGAAACACGGCACTGATTGCCGGCGTATCGCTCGGCACACCGATTTTCACGCTGATGATTGCACTCGGTGACATCTTCGGCGTCGGCGGCAGTTCCGTCATTTCGCGCCTCTTCGGTAAAAAAGAGTACGAGGACGGAAGAAGGATCAGCGTATTCTGCTTTTACGCAGCGATTGCTGTCGGCATTGCGGTCAGCATCATCCTGCTTGCCGCCAAACAGCCGATCCTTGGCCTGCTTGGCTGTGATGAGACGACGTGGCAGTATGCGGGGGACTATTACCAGTGGATTGCACTCGGCGCACCGTTTATCATCCTGCAGCTGACGCCGAACAATCTTCTTCGGACCGAGGGCTTCGCAAAAGCCTCGATGATCGGAACAATGCTGGGAGCCGTCATCAACATCATTCTTGACCCGATCTTTATTTATACGCTTGGCATGGGAGCAGCCGGAGCAGCGATTGCAACGGTGATCGGCAACATCTGCGGTGATATTTTCTATGTTATCTTTATGATAAAGAAATGCCGCTATCTCTCCGTCGATTTCCGAAAACTGAAAATGACCGGAGCAGAGGTGCTCGCCGTTCTTGCCATCGGCATTCCGGCATCCGTCACAAACTTCATGCAGAGCATCGGCGTGACGCTGACGAACCGATTTTTGCAGCCGTATGGAACGGACAAAGTTGCAGCGATGGGAATTGCTTTGAAAATTATTATGATTTCTGTTCTTGTGATGGTCGGTTTCGCTTTTGGCGGACAGCCGCTGGTCGGATACAATTATGGAGCGAAAAATAAAAAACGCCTCAGTGAGACGATCCGCTTTGCCTTCCTCCTGGAAGTGCTGACCGGTGCCGGAATGGCGGTTGTGCTCGGTGCGGCGGCTCCGCTTCTCGTGGGACTGTTCTTAAAAGAGGCGGATGTCATTGCAGTGGCCCAGCAGATCCTCCGCGTCCAGCTCATTGGTATGCCGTTTGTTGGTATCGTACTCGCATCGACCTGTATTTTCCAGGCGATCGGAAACGGGGCAGGAGCAATGATTCTTTCAGCAGGACGTCAGGGCGTGATTTTTGCCATTGTAATTTTCTGCGCTTCAAAACTTGCCGGTTTTTCCGGTGTTATTGCCTCCCAGCCGGTTTCTGATTTTCTGACCGCATCGGTGGCTGTGATGATTCTGCTTCAGTGGAAAAAGAAAGAATTTGCAAAATAAGAAAGAACAGCAAAGCGGCTGCGGCACAGCGTTCCGGAACGGGAACCTGCCGCAGCCGCTTTTGGCGTGCGCAAAAAAACAGAATTCCTGCACAGGCGGCCGCTATGTCAAAAACACGTAAAAGTGATGAAAAAACGTCTCTTAATTCGGCAGTATTACGGGATTGCATTCTGAGAAAACAAGATATAAAATGGCATGAGATTCGACAAAAAGGGGAAGCAAAAACATACGACAATAGGGAGGACATCACATGGCAACAAAGAAAAGTGCAGTAAAAGATCTGACAAACGGCAGCCCGGTAAAACTGATTCTGGGGTTTGCACTGCCACTGCTGCTCGGCATGCTGTTCCAGCAGTTTTACAGCATGGTCGATACGATTATTGTAGGAAAATTCTTAGGCGCGAAAGCGCTCGCGGCTGTTGGAAGCACAGGTTCGATCAACTTTATGATCGTGGGATTCTGTATGGGAGTCTGCAGCGGATTTGCAATTCCGGTTGCGCAGATGTTCGGGGCAGGAGACCGGAAAGCGCTGTGCCGGTATGTAGGAAATGGAGCCGTCCTGGCCGGTATTCTTTCCGTGGTGATGACCGTTCTTGTCTGCATCTGGTGCCGCGACATTCTGATTCTGATGAAAACCCCGTCCGATATTCTGGACGGTGCATACGCTTACATCTTTGTTATTTTCCTCGGAATTCCGCTTATGGTGCTCTATAACCAGACATCAGCAATCATGCGGAGCCTCGGCGACAGCCGCTCCCCACTGATTTTCCTCGGTATCTCTTCAATACTGAATATCGTGCTAGATCTTGCGCTGGTCCGCCCGATGGGAGTAGCGGGAACCGCGTGGGCGACGATTATCGCGCAGGGAGTCTCTGGATTCCTGTGTCTCTTTTATATGAAGAAAAAATTCACCATCCTTGCTTTTACGAGAGAGGACTGGAAGCTGCACAAGCATTATGTGCTTAATCTGTGCAATATGGGAATCCCGATGGGACTGCAGTATTCAATCACCGCGATCGGAAGTGTTATTTTGCAGACCGCTGTCAACGGCCTTGGTTCCACTGCGGTTGCATCTGTTACGGCTGCCGGTAAAATTTCTATGTTCTGCTGCTGCCCGTTCGACGCGCTCGGCTCCACTATGGCGACGTATGCCGGACAGAACGTCGGTGCGAAGAAGATGGATCGTGTCAACACTGGTATTTTGACAAGTTCCATTATTGGAAGCGTGTATTCCGTGGTCATTTTAGGAGTTATGTTTCTGTGGTCCCGCCAGATTTCGCTTCTCTTTGTAGATGCATCTGAGACGGTCATCCTCGACCAGGCGCGTCAGATGCTGCTGATCAACATGGTATTTTACATTCCGCTGACCCTTGTCAATGTCGTACGCTTTACCGTGCAGGGCATGGGCTTCAGCAAATTTGCAATCCTTGCCGGCGTCTGCGAGATGATCGGCCGTTCGGTGGTAGCCTTTTTCCTGGTTCCGTATTTTGGTTACACCGCAGTCTGCTTCGCAAGCCCGGTGGCATGGATTCTCGCCGATCTGTTTCTCGTTCCGGCGTACCTGTACTGCGCAAAAACGCTTCGTTCTCTTTTTGAGAAAAATGCGCAGATGATGTAAGCCGTGCCGCAAGATGGACAAGCTGTTTCAATTCTGGTATAATGGAGCCTGGATTTTAGGAAAGCTGAAAAAGAATCCCATAGAAGAGAGGAAGATATCCTATGAAACAGTCGGTATTAGAATATAAGAAACTTCTGGAGCAGGAAGGCCTTCTGGTGGAATTTGCAGAGCCGGAAGGAAAAGAAGGAGAGGACAGACCAGTTACCCTCGTAACGTATTTTTCGGGCGGAGCGGATCAGGGAACGCTGTTTCTCTGCAAAGGAGCTGCATTCAAAGAGGCATACTTAAAAGACGCCGTAAACCGCGGTGCTGTTGCCTATGTAAGTGAAAAAAAATACGAAGCGGGAAAAGAAATTCCGGCACTCATCGTCAACGATGCCAGAAAAGCACAGTTTGTGCTGGGTGAGGCGTTTTACGATTATCCGGCAAAGTCGCTGCATGTCACGGCGCTGACCGGAACAAAAGGAAAGACAACGACAGCCTACTACCTGCAGTCGATGCTCGATGCCTGCCTGAAAAAACAGGGCGGAAACGGATGTGCACTGTTAAGTTCGATTGAATATTACGACGGAAAGACGAGAGAAGCATCAACGCTCACCACGCCGGAATCCCTGGAGCTGTGCCGCCATATGCGCAATGCCGTAGATGCAGGCCTTTCTCATATGGTGATGGAAGCATCCTCCCAGGCGCTCAAATACGAGAGAGTCGGAAACACGCATTTTGATACCGCCATTTTCCTGAACATTTCCAAGGACCACATCAGCCCGACGGAGCACAAGGATTTTGATGATTATTTCCAGTCGAAATTAAAGATCTTCGACCGCTGCACCTGCGCCTGCGTGAACCTGGACAGCGACCATATCGGGGAAATCCTGAAAGCTGCGGCAAAATGTGAGCGCGTCGTTACGTTTGGATCGAAAGAAAATGCTGTAATCCGTGTGAGTGATATCAAGCCGGGCAGAGGAAAATTCTATTTTCATGTGGCAGGACCGGATTTCTCGGAAGATTTTACCCTGCCGGTGCACGGAGTCTTCAATGTGGAGAATGCCGTAGCTGCCATTGCGGCTGCCTGGTCGATGGGAATCCCGGTTTCGCTGATCAAGGAAAGCCTCCTTGGCGTCACCGTTCCGGGAAGGATGGAGACGTACGAGAGCAGCGCGGGCGAGGTCACGGCGATCGTGGATTTCGCGCACAATGGCCTGAGTTTTGAAAAAATGTTTGATACCGTAGCACTCGAATACCCGGGAAGCCGCGTAAGCGTTGTGTTCGGAACCCCGGGCGGAAAAGCATTCAACCGCAGAAAAGATATGGGTGAGATTTCCGGAAAACGGGCGGACCGGATTTTCCTCGTACCGGATGATCCGGGAAACGAAGATCCGCAGGCGATCTGTGAGGAGATCGGCGGATACATAGCAAAGGAAGGTGCATCCTTCCAGATCCGCATGGACCGCGGAGCAGCAATCCGGGAGGCGATTCTTGGCGCCGTACCGGGAGAGGTTGTTCTGATCCTTGGAAAAGGCGCGGACGTGACGATGCACGTCGGAAACGGAAATGTGCCGTACCGGTCAGATGCCGTCTATGCAAAAGAGGCGCTTGCCGAATATGGAAATGCATTTGCCGAAGCGGCAACGGCCCGTGAAACAGAAGAATAGAAGCAAAAACAGAAAAAACAGAGCAAAAAAGACACGGAACAGAAAAATCCGTGTTTTTTTTTGCGTCTGGCGGCAGCAGAAACGAAAATCAGACAGGAAATTTGGCGGATACATCCTACAAAATGTAGAAAAGAAGGACAGAAACTAACACATATGACGAAAAGTTGTTAAAAATATAACGAACGAAAGTTAGATATGTGAAACTGAACACAGAAAGCAAAAACCCGGGAACCATGCGGAAAAAGACGAATTCTGCGGAATGAAGGACAAAACTGTAAGTTTTTGGAAAGAATTCTTGTGAAAAAGAACAAAAAATGGTATAATTATATTGAAATATATCCAGAACCCCCCTTCTGGAAGCGTACGGGCTCAGTGAGAAAAAAGATTTCACGAAAATGCTCGAAAAAAACACTTGTTAAATTCTTGTCATAGTGCTATGATAAGGAAAGTGAAAAATTTATCAATCACAAAAACCAACTAGGGGTATTTTAGAAAGGAGTATTTATGAGCAGCAAGATTACCATCATTGGAGCTGGAAGCGTTGGATCTACGATCGCCTATACATTGTCGAACGAAGATATCGCATCTGAAATCGTCCTCATCGATATTAATAAGAAAAAAGTAGAGGGAGAGGTTATGGATATCGCGCAGGGTACCTGCTTCCGCGATCCGGTCTCCATCATCGCAGGTGAGTATGAGGATGCCAAGGACTCTGATATCGTAATTATTACTTCCGGTATTGCAAGAAAGCCTGGCCAGACCCGTATTGAGCTGACCCAGACCAACGTAAACATCTTAAAATCCATCACACCGGAAATCGTAAAAGCGGCTCCGAATGCCATCTACATCATTGTAAGCAACCCGGTTGATATCATGACCTACGTGTTTACAAAGATCTCCGGACTTCCGGAAAACCAGATCCTTGGTTCCGGTACCATGCTGGATTCCGCAAGACTTCGCTGCGGACTGTCTGAACACCTCAACATTGCCCAGAAAAACATCCACGCTTACGTATTCGGTGAGCACGGCGATACTTCTTTCATTCCGTGGAGCGGCGCTTACGTTTCCGGTGTCAGCCTGGACGAGTACTACGAGACCGTAGAGAAAATGGGCAAGAACGTAACCAAGATCGACAAAGATGCTATGCTGGAGTACGTAAGAACTTCCGGCGGACAGGTTATTGCAAACAAAGGTGCTACTTTCTATGCAGTATCTGTTGCAGTATGCAAACTGGTAGCAACCATTCTTTCTTCTTCCGATTCTGTAGCAACCGTATCTTCCATGATGCACGGTGAGTACGGCATCGAGGAGGTATGCTTAAGCACACTGACCCTCGTTGGACCGAAAGGCGTACAGGGCAAGATTCCGATGCGTATGACAAAAGAGGAAGTAGAAAAACTCAAAGCAAGTGCCGACGCATTAAAAGCAGTTATCGCACAGATCGAGCACTAAGAGCGGGCAATAAGCTCAAAACATAAAATTTATGGCAGTGGCAGAAAGTGCGAAAGAGCGGTATCTCCCACTGCCTTAACGTGCGCCTGAAGAAATTTTCCGCCGGGTGTACATAAAAAGAGTACCGGAAACTTTTCCGGTGCCGGACAGAAGATACCGCAGGAAAAATGGAAACCAACAGGAGCAAGTAAGAAAGGAGCAATTCCATGACCTACAGTTATTTTCCGGGCTGTACGCTGAAGAACAAAGCAAAAGATCTGGATCACTATGCCAGAGAGTGCGCAAAAGTTCTGGGATTTGAACTGGAAGAAATTGAAAACTGGCAGTGCTGCGGAGCTGTGTATCCACAGGCATCCGACGAAATCGCCACAAAACTTTCTTCGGTTCGCGCCTTAGCAGACGCCAAAGAAAAAGGACAGGATCTGATCACGGTCTGTTCCGCCTGTCATCATGTAATCAAACGTGTCAACGATGATATGGCGAATGTAGAAGACATTCAGACCAAAGTAAACAACTACATGGCTCTTTCCGAGCCGTATCTTGGCGAAACAAAAGTGCTTCATTATCTGGAAGTGCTGCGTGACGTCGTTGGATTCGACAAGATCAAAGAAAAAGTGGTAAATCCTTTAAAAGGAAGAAAAATCGGCGCATATTACGGCTGTATGCTGCTTCGCCCAAGCACCACAATGCAGTTCGATGATCCGGAGAACCCGACAATCATTGAAGATTTTATCAAAGCCCTTGGTGCAACACCGGTCGTATATCCGATGAGAAACGAGTGTTGTGGCGGCTACATATCCCTCAAAGAAAAGAAAATGGCATCCAACATGGTAGACCAGATCATGGCGTCCGCATCCTACAAAGGAGCAGAAGAACTGATCACCGCATGTCCGCTTTGCATGTACAACCTGCGCAATAACGGAACAAAAGAAGGTCTTCCGGTTACCTACTTTACCGAGCTTCTTGCAGAAGCACTCGGCATCAAAGAGGAGGTGCAGGCATGAAAATTGTAACATCCGATGAAATCCGTGCCATCGCCGGCGTGGATACCAGAAAATGTATGAGATGCGGTAAATGCTCTGCATCCTGCCCTGCTTACAATGAGATGGACATCCGTCCGCATCAGTTTGTATCCTATGTACAGAACGGCGATGTGGAAGCACTGATGAACTCCAAGTCCATCTGGAAATGCCTCTCCTGCTTCGCATGCGTAGAGCGCTGTCCAAGAGACGTAAAACCTGCCAAACTGATCGAGGCAGTCCGTCTTTCTGTCATCCGCCAGAAAGGTGAGAATTATCTCTCCCCGGATGAAATTCCGGCACTTCTGGACGATGAGACTCCGCAGCAGCTGCTGATGAGTGCATTCCGTAAATATAGAAAGTAAAAAACAACCCATCCACAGAAAGGTGAGAGAAAAGTGCAAAGAATAGGAGTATTTGTCTGCCACTGCGGTACAAATATTGCGGCTACCGTTGATGTTAAAAAAGTTGTTGATGTCATCAGCAAAGAGCCGGGTGTTGTACATGCAGAGGATTATCAGTATATGTGTTCCGAAACAGGTCAGCAGAAAGTGATCGATGCCATTCAGAACGAGCATCTGACAGGCGTTGTGATCTGTTCCTGCTCTCCTCGTATGCATGAAGGAACGTTCCGCAAAGCAGCAGAAAAAGCGGGTCTGAACCCGTATCAGCTGGAGATTGCAAACATTCGTGAGCAGTGTTCCTGGATTCATAAAGATATGGAAGAGGCTACCGAGAAGGCCGTGATCCTGGCCCGTGCAGCCGTTGCAAAAGTTATGCTGGACACCCCGCTTACCCCGGGCGAGAGCCGCGTTGTAAAACGTGCGCTGGTGATCGGAGGCGGTATCGCAGGTATTCAGACAGCACTGGATATCGCAGATGCAGGCTATGAAGTAGATATCGTAGAGAAGACCCCGAGTATCGGCGGAAGAATGTCCCAGCTCGATAAAACATTCCCAACCCTCGACTGTTCTTCCTGTATCCTGACTCCTCGTATGGGAGAGGTAAACGCCCATGAGAAGATCAATATCTATACCTACAGTGAAGTAGAGAGCGTTGGCGGATTTGTCGGTGATTTCAAAGTAGATATCCGCAAAAAAGCAAGATACGTAGATATGGACAAATGTACCGGATGTGGTCTCTGCCAGGAGAAATGTCCATCTAAGAAAAACTTAAGTGAGTTCAACCGCGGACTGTCCACACGTACTGCAATTTACACACCGTTCGCACAGGCAGTTCCGAATGTACCGGTCATTGATACTGCAAACTGTATCCATTTCAAAACCGGAAAATGCGGTATCTGTTCCAAAGTCTGCGCAGCAGGTGCAGTAAATTACGATCAGAAAGATGAAGTAATTACAAGAGAGTACGGTGCTATCGTTGTTGCAACCGGTTTTGATACCATCAATCTGGATAAGTTTGATGAATATTATTACAACCAGAGCAAAGACGTTATTACCTCTCTTGAAATGGAACGTCTGATGAACGCTGCCGGCCCGACAGGCGGTAAAGTAGTACGTCTTTCCAATGGCGAGCATCCGAAGGATATCGTATTTATCCAGTGCGTCGGCTCCCGTGACGTAACCTGCAGAGGAAAGAGCTATTGCTCCAAGATCTGCTGTATGTACACCGCAAAACAGGCTATGCTGGTGCGTGATCACTATCCGGATGTCAATGTACATGTCTTCTACATTGATGTTCGTACCCCGGGTAAGAACTTCGATGAGTTCTACCGCCGTGCAGTAGAAGAGTTTAGTGTAGATTATATCAAGGGTCAGGTAGGAAAAGTATCTGAGGCTCCGAACGGACGTCTTCTGGTACAGGGATCCGACCTTCTGGACAACCGCCAGATCAAGATGGAAGCAGACCTTGTTGTCCTTGCAACGGCAATCGAGCCGAGTAAAGATGCAAGAAAACTGGCTACCATGCTGACTGCAAGTATGGATACCAATGACTTCTTTACCGAGGCACACGCAAAACTGCGTCCGGTAGAGTCTCCGACCGCAGGAGTTTTCCTCTCCGGTGTATGTCAGGGACCAAAAGATATTCCGGAAACCGTTGCACAGGCCGGAGCAGCTGCTGTCAAAGTAGTCGGACTGCTTGCAAAAGACAAACTGACCACCAACCCGTGTACAGCAGAATCCAATCCGCTGTTCTGTAACGGATGTGCATCCTGTGAAAAAGTCTGCCCATACGGTGCGATTTCTTACGAAGATCGTCAGGTCAACGACCACGGAATCCGCGAAACCAGACATGTGGCAGTCGTTAACGGCGCACTTTGCCATGGATGTGGTGCATGTACCGTTGCATGTCCGTCCGGTGCTATGGACCTGAAAGGATTCTCCAATAGACAAATTCTCGCGGAGGTAGATGCAATATGCCGATAGATAACAACGAAAACAAAGAATTTAAGCCAGTCATCGTGGCATTCTGCTGCAACTGGTGCTCCTACGCAGGAGCAGACCTGGCAGGTTCCAGCCGTCTTTCCTATCCGGCAGATGTAAAGATCATCCGTGTTCCATGTTCCTGCCGTGTTAATCCGCTCTTTATCTTAAGAGCATTCCAGAAGGGTGCTGACGGAGTCATTCTCTGCGGATGCCATCCGGGAGACTGCCATTACAGCACAGGAAACTATTATGCAAGAAGACGTATGACCCTGCTGTTCTCCATGCTCGACTACCTTGGAGTTGAGAACGGACGTACCCGTGTGGAATGGGTATCCGCCGCAGAAGGTGTGAAATTCTCCCAGACCATGAACGAGTTCATTGAGCAGGTGAGAAGTCTTGGTAAGAATGTCAGATTGGAGGATTTACGATGCAAGAAAAATTAGTATCACGCGCAAAAGAGCTTCTGTCTGACGGTACCGTAGTCCGTGTTCTTGGCTGGAGAAAAGGCGATACAGATTTCAGCGCAGAGCCTGCATTTTTTGAAAGTGCCGAGAGTCTTGACGAATTTACCTATGACGGATTCTGTGGTGCCAACTTAAGCAAATACATGATTAAAGCATCAAAAGAAGAAGGAAAAACACTCGTTTTCTTAAAACCGTGCGATACCTACAGTTTTAATCAGTTAATCAAAGAGCATCGTGTGGACCGCGAGAAAACCTATATCGTTGGTGTAGGATGTGACGGAAAACTCGATATCGAGAAAATCCGTGAAGCAGGCTGCAAGGGTATTACCGCTGTAACAGAGGACGGCGATACCATCAAAGTTGCAACGGTTTATGGTGACAAAGAGCTGAAAAGAGAGGATGTCATCCTCGAGAGATGCAAAGCCTGCAAGGGTGGAAAACATGTAGCATACGATGAGCTTGCAGAAGGCTGTGACGAGGAAAAACCGGCAAAAGAAGGCCGTTTCGAACTGGTTGAAAAGCTTGAGGCAATGGCTCCGGAAGAACGGTTCGCATTCTGGCAGAATGAGCTTTCCCGCTGTATCCGCTGTAATGCATGCCGCAACGTATGTCCGGCCTGCAGCTGTATCAAATGCGTATTTGACAATGATCGTTACGATACTGCACAGAAAGCAAACACTACGACATTTGAGGAGCAGATGTTCCACATCATCCGTGCATTCCACGTTGCCGGACGCTGCACGGACTGCGGCGAGTGTTCCCGCGTATGTCCGCAGCATATTCCGCTGCACCTTCTGAATCGTAAATTCATCAAAGATATCGATGAGTTCTACGGAGAGTATCAGGCAGGAGAAGACACTGACAGCCGTGCACCGCTCACCAACTTCACACAGGAAGATGTAGAGCCAAGTATCGTCAAGGAAAGGGGTTAAGGGATGTATCAGATTAGCAGAGAAAAAATGCCGGAGCTCCTTGCCGCTGTTGCAAAGGAGATGGATCTTTTCCTTCCGGTACAAAACAATGGAATTACCAATTTCGGTTTCTGGACTGAGGACGCGAAAGTGGATCTCGATACCTTAAAAACCGTAAAATCCCCAAAAGACGCCTTTTTCCCGCAGAGTGAAGTTCTTTACTCCTGCTATCAGAAGGCAAACAAGACCAGCATCGAGCCGGCAGCATTAAAAGACGCGCCGTTCGCTATTTTCGGCGTTCGTCCATGCGATGTCCGCGCTTTCGATGTTCTGGACCGCGTATTCTTAAGCGAGCCGGCTGACGTTTACTATGCAGCAAGAAGAGAGCACGGCATTGTGGTTTCTCTTGCATGTCATGAGCCGGAAGACAGCTGCTTCTGCAAGACCTTCGGTATCGATGCGGCAGAACCGCAGGCTGATGTTGCGATGTGGCAGGTAGCTGACGGTTATGCATGGGAAGCAAAAACCGAAAAGGGTGAGAAGCTGACAGAGCTTGTGAAAGAATACCTTACCGAGCAGGATCTTGCAAAAGAGGTTGAGGCTGAAAAAGAAGCCATTCGTACCCTGATCGACAAGATGCCAAACAGCAATCTCTCCCTCGAGGGATGGGGCGTAGGCAAGACAAAAGAGCGTTTCGATGATCCGAAATGGAAAGAGCTTTCCGATGCCTGCTTAGGCTGCGGAACCTGTACGTTCTCCTGTCCGACCTGCCAGTGCTATGATATCAAAGATTTCAATACAGGAAACGGTGTACAGCGTTACCGCTGCTGGGATTCCTGTATGTACTCTGACTTTACGATGATGGCAGCAGGAAACAACCGTACCACACAGATGCAGCGTTTCCGTCAGCGTTTCATGCACAAGCTGGTTTACTTCCCGGATAACAACGATGGAATGTATTCCTGTGTCGGATGCGGACGCTGCGTAGAGAAATGCCCGCAGTCGCTGAATATCGTAAAAGTCATCAAACGCATGGGAGGTACCAAGTAAATGTGCAATTGTAGTTGTGGAAGCGAAGAAAAGAAAAACGCTTTGCTGCCGCAGGTCGGTATCATCACAGATATCCGCCGCGAAACACCGGACGTAAAGACATTCCGTATCGTTCGTCCGGACGGCACCAAGCTGTTTGAACATATGCCGGGCCAGTGCGCAATGCTCTGCGTGCCAGGCGTTGGAGAGGCGCTGTTTTCCATTACATCCTCCCCGACAAACAAAGAGTACCAGGAGTTCTCCATCAAGGAGTGCGGTACTTTAACAAACTATCTTCACAATATGTCCGTAGGAGATGAAATCCTGGTTCGTGGACCGTACGGAAATCATTTCCCGGTAGAAACTGTATTAAAAGGACAGGACCTGCTGTTCATTGCCGGTGGTATCGGACTTGCTCCGCTGCGTTCCGTGATCAATTACGTACTGGACAATCGTGACAACTACGGTACCGTAGATATCGTTTACGGTTCCCGTTCCAAAGACGATCTGGTACAGTTAAAAGAGATCCAGGAAGTATGGGCGAAAGCAAAAGATGTCAACGTGCATCTGACGATTGACCGTGAGCAGGAAGGCTGGGACGGTCATGTAGGATTCGTTCCGAATTATGTGAAAGAACTGAACATGTCCGTTGACAAAACAGCTCTGATCTGCGGACCGCCGATCATGATCAAATTTGTTCTTCAGGGACTTCAGGAACTGGGCTATGAGAAAACACAGGTTTACACTACTTTGGAGCTTCGTATGAAATGCGGTATTGGAAAATGCGGCCGCTGCAACATCGGAGATAAATACGTCTGCAAGGACGGCCCTGTTTTCCGCTGCGACGAGATTGACGAATTACCGAACGAATATTAAACGGAGGTTGAAGAAAATGCAGGAAATGGTAAATATTTACGTTTACGGCAAGAAGTATTCCGTACCTGGCGATCTGACCATTATGACCGCTATGGAGTATGCCGGATATCAGTTAAAACGCGGATGCGGATGCCGTCACGGATTCTGCGGTGCATGTGCGACCATCTACAGAATCAAAGGAAAGAATGAGCTGAAAACCTGTCTGGCATGTCAGACACAGGTAGAAGACGGTATGTATATCGCAAGCCTTCCGTTCTATCCGATCGACAAGAGAACCTACGATATCGAAGAGATCAGCGCAGAGCAGAGAGTCATGATGGATCTGTATCCGGAAATCTACAGCTGCGTTGGATGTAATGCATGTACCAAAGGATGTCCTCAGGATCTGAACGTTATGCAGTATATCGCATACGCACAGAGAGGCGACTTCAAAAAATGTGCAGAAGAGTCCTTCGACTGCATCGGCTGCGGAATCTGCGCATCCCGCTGTCCGGCCGGAATCTCCCATCCGATGGTAGGAGAGCTGGCAAGACGTCTGAACGGAAAGTACATTGCTCCGAAAGCAGAGCATTTGAAAAACCGTGTAGAAGAGATTCACGAAGGTAAATTCGATGATCTGATTGAACAGGTGATGGGTAAACCAATCGATGAAATCCAGGAACTCTACAATAACCGTGAGATCGAGAAATAAGGAGGGAAATTCGAATGTACACACTGGCTAATATGCAGGAATCCATCAAAAAGGTGGAAGCTACCAGAGCCCAGAGAATGGCAAATGAGCCAAGAAGAATGACAGCGGATGAGAAAGATGCCCTTCTTGCAGCATATCATCCGGACTATAAAGAGGAAGGCTTCATTACCCTGAAAGTCGGCCCGAACAAAGGTGAGAAAGTTCCGACAGAGCTCGGCTATCTGCTGGAGTCCAACAGCCGTATTTTAGGTGTTGATATTGACCTTGACAAAGTAGATTACGACGTAGACGTACTCGTTATCGGTGCCGGCGGAGCAGGTTCTTCTGCAGCGATCGAGGCACATGAGGCAGGCGCTAACGTTATGATCACAACAAAACTCCGTATCGGTGATGCAAACACCATGATGGCTGAGGGTGGTATCCAGGCAGCAGACAAAGAGAATGACTCCCCGGCACAGCATTATCTTGATGCATTCGGCGGCGGACACTTTGCTGCAAGACCGGAACTGCTTCGCAAGCTCGTAATGGAAGCTCCGGATGCAATCTCCTGGCTGGAAAACCTCGGCGTTATGTTCGATAAAGATGAGAACGGCCGTATGGTAACAACACACGGCGGCGGAACATCCAGAAAACGTATGCATGCATGTCGTGACTACTCCGGCGCAGAGATTATGAGAACTCTGCGTGATGAAGTCATCAACCGTGGTATTCCGGTCGTTGAGTTCTCATCCGCAGTAGAGCTGATCAAAGACGATAAGGGACAGGTTGCAGGTGCTGTTCTTCAGAACATGGAGACCGGAGAGTATCAGGTAGCAAAAGCAAAAACAGTTATCATTGCAACTGGTGGTGCAGGACGCCTTCACTACAACAACTTCCCAACCTCCAACCATTACGGTGCAACCGCTGACGGTCTGATCCTCGGATACCGTGCAGGTGCTCCGCTTCTGTATCAGGATACCATTCAGTACCATCCGACAGGAGCTGCTTACCCGGCTCAGATCTTCGGTGCTCTGGTAACTGAGAAAGTACGTTCTCTTGGCGCAATGCTCGTAAACGTAGACGGCGAAGCTTTCATGCATCCGCTGGAAACCCGTGACGTATCCGCAGCAAGCATTATTCGTGAATGCTCCGACGACCGCAACGAGGGCGTTGAGACTCCGCAGGGCAAGGCTGTATGGCTGGATACCCCGATGATCGATCTGCTTCACGGAGAAGGAACCATCGAGAAGAGAATCCCGGCTATGTTCCGTATGTTCATGCAGTATGGTATCGATATGAGAAAAGAGCCGATTCTGGTTTATCCGACCCTGCATTATCAGAACGGCGGTCTGGAAATCAACGGCGAAGGCTTCACTAATACGGTAAACAACCTGCTTGTAGCAGGCGAGGCTGTCGGAGGAATCCACGGACGCAACCGTCTGATGGGCAACTCCCTGTTAGATATCATTGTATTTGGCCGTGATGCAGGAAAGCATGCCGCAGAGCTTACCCATGAAGTAGAGCTTGGCACACCGAATCTGGATCATGTGGAGAAGTTTGCCGAGGAGCTGGAAGCTGCCGGCATTCACACCGACCGTGTATCTCCGCTTCTTCTTCCGCCGTATGCGCGCAGAGAGAGAAGCTTATAGGATGCGAAAGGGGCTGTCGCAATAGCGGCAGCCCCATATTTTTTTATTGTTGTCATTAAACTCTTGCGATGCCCTGCTCTACAGCGGTATCAGCTACAGCCTTAGCGACTACGTCAGCTACGGTCTTGTCAAGCGGGGAAGCGATGATGTTCTCTGCGGTCAGCTGGTCGTCCGGAATCAGGCTTGCGATGGCGTAGGAAGCACGCTCCTTCATCAGTTCGGTGATCTCTTTCGCACGAACGGAGAGCGCACCTTTGAAGACACCCGGAAATACCAGAACATTGTTGATCTGGTTCGGGAAGTCGGAACGACCGGTACCTACAACAGCAGCGCCGC
>OLGF01001521.1_pt1 | contig 24394 bp, 11 predicted proteins | sample 1604971 | NCBI WGS metagenome assembly OLGF01 (sample SAMEA3888902, study PRJEB22519) | human gut metagenome | biome: human gut; feature: human-associated habitat; material: faeces | place: Denmark | collected 2011 | reverse complement strand
AGAAGAAGCTAGGGTCGATGCCGTCAATCTTCTTCAGATAGATAGGCTCGCTCCACCCCTTGGATGGGTCCTTGGATTTGACGAAGAAGTTTCCGGCTCCCACGTTGGTGGTGATCATATAGAACGTCTTGTTCTTCTTGTTATAGCTGATGGCTGGTGCGAAGATACCGGCTGATACTTGCTGACCCTTCAGGGGCACCTGCGATTGGCGGGTGAGCACATGGCCGGCAGGAGTCCAGTTTACCAGGTCCTTGCTGGTTGAGAGAGGCACACCTGGGAAGAAAGTGAAGGATGAGTTCACCAGATAATAGGTGTCGCCCACGCGGCAGAGGGATGGGTCTGGATAGAATCCTGCCAATACTGGGTTGTAGTACTGATGCGTCTTGTCTATCTCTACATTGAAACGGGCATCATTGCCGGCATACTTGAAGTAGTCGAACTCTGCTGTCTGTGCCTGCGCTCCTGCTGCAAGCATCATCGAAAGCGATAAGATTGCTAATTTCTTCATTATAATAGTTGATTTTAAAGATTATACAAAAAATGCAGCGGAAAACCAGGGAGAGAATCCATACTGGTTTTTCCGCTGCAAAGTTACGGTTTTATTTGCAATCTTTCATTGTGAAATGTAACCAAGAGTTTTTCCTACGTTTCATATGGTCTTGTTTTTGTTACATATTCTTTTTTCTATTGTTTATCATCTTTATTCCTTCATGGCATTCTGCATGTATTCTCTAGGAGAACAGCCGTAGAGGTTCTTGAACATGGTGCTGAAACTTGCGGAATTGGTGAAACCGCAAGCGTACATCACGCCGGTGATGCTCTGCTTGCCATCCTTCAGCAACTTGGCTGCCTGCTGCAGACGGATGTTGCGGATGAAGCTGTGTGGCGTCTGATTGGTCAGCTCCTTCATCTTGCGGTGCAGGTGCACGCGACTGATGCCCACCTTTTGTGCAATCAAGTCCACACTCAGGTCGGAATCGTTGATGTTTTCGTTGATTACCTCCATCACCCTTTGCATCAGGGAATTGTCTGGTGTCTGCATTTCTATCTGCTCTACCTGGTGGTTCTGGCTTTCATTGCCCGTGAACTTGTTGCGCAAAGTGCGGCGCACGGTGAGCAGGTTGATGATGTTGCGGCGCAGGATGTCCATATTGAATGGCTTCAGTATGTAGGCATCGGCACCGGTCTGTAATCCTTCCAGCTGATCTTCTTCACGGCTCTTTGCCGTGAGCAGGATGATAGGCACATCATTGGTGTTGATGTTTGATTTCAGCTTGGCGCAGAGGGTGGTTCCGTCCATTTCCGGCATCATGATGTCGCTGATAATGAGGTCTGGCTTATTCTTCAGAATCTCGTTGAGTGCCACCTTTCCGTTAGGGTAGGTGCGTATCTTGAAGTCGCTGGCGAGCTGGGCCTTCAGGTAATCCTGGATATCCTCCTCGTCTTCCACAATCACGATTTCAGCCTTGTTTCCCCTAGCTGAGGCTGGCAGATTGCCCTCCATATCCGTTGTGCCGGCTGCGCTTTCGGCTTTTTCGGCATTTTCCGTTTCCTTCACCTCCTGTTCCAGCTGTTTCACCTCGGCAAGTTCCAGGTTCTGCTCTTCCTTCACCTCTTCTTCGTCGATGAGTTCTTCGGGTTTCAGATGGTCCTTGCCCAGCGGAATGCGGATGATGAACTCGCTGCCGTGCTCAAACTTGCTCCCCTTCTCGCCCTCGTTGTTGCGGGCTGAGATGGTGCCGTAGTGCAGTTCCACGAGCGAGCGGGTGAGGTCGAGACCGATGCCCGTACCGATGTTGCGGTCGCTAGGGGCGGCAGGAGTCTGGTAGAAGCGCTGGAAGATGGTTTCCAGCTTATCTTTTGGAATACCGATGCCGCTGTCCTTGACGCTGATGTAGGCATGGTAGTCGGTGTGGGTGAGCGAGAGCAGGATGTGGCCTGCCGTAGGGGTGAACTTGAAGGCGTTCGAAAGGATGTTGATAATCACCTTGTCGAAGTTGTTTCGGTCTATCCATACGGGCAGTTCTTCGCTGTCGTGCTGGTATTCGAAGTCGATGTTCTTGGCCAGAGCCTGCTGCCTGAAGAGTTCGTATTCCTCGTTGATGAACGCCACCATGTTGGTCTGGCACATGCGCATCACCATCTGTCCCTTGTCTATCTTTCTCAGGTCCATCATCTGGTTGATGAGGTGGAGGATACGTTCAGAGTTCTTTCGGATTATCTCGTAGATGCCCTGTCGGTGAGGCTCCTTGTCTTCCTTGATGAGCGAGAGCAGCGGCGTGATGATGAGCGTGAGCGGCGTGCGGATTTCATGACTGATGTTCATGAAGAACTTGATCTTCGCCTCGCCCATCTCTTCGGCGTGGATGTGCTGCTGCAGGATGAGCAGGTCTTCCATCTGGTGCTTGCGGTGGCGCAGGTAGAGCATGATGGCTGCTATGAGGAGCAGCAGATAGAAGAGCTTTGCCCAGATGCTGGCATACCAGGCTGGGTGAACGATGATGGTGAACTCCTTCACCGGTGTTTCGTAGCCGTTGCAGATGGCCTTGATGCGGTATTTGTAGCTGCCGGGAGCCATGTGCGAGAAGGCAAGTTCGTTCTGTCCGGCTGGCACGGTGCGCCAGGCATCGCCGTTGATGCTGTAGGCGTATCTTATCTGCTCCACATTATTATAGGTGAAGGTAGAGAGCTGCAGGGAGAAGGTGTTGTCATCGTGCGAGAGATTGAACTCCCGTGCCACTGTTACCCAGCTGTCCGTGATGGTATAGCTGCCCGACTCCATGCCTGGTGTCACTGTCTTGTTGTTGACCACGAAGCCCGAGATAACCACCTTTGCCTGCCATGGATGCTGCTTTACCCGGTCGGCCTGGAACCAGTTGATTCCGCCAGAGCCACCCACCAGAATCACCTTCTTATCCTGGGTGGTGCATATGGAAGCATCGCTGAACTCGTTGCTCTGCAGTCCGCTTTCGTTATAAAACCTGATGATGCTGCCATCCTTGGGGTTCAGCCTGTTGAGTCCGCTGTTGGTACCCAGCCATATTTTGCCCTTGTTGTCTTCTGTGATACTCGCCACACCGTTGTCGGTGAGTCCTTGGGCTGTGGAATAATGTTTAGGCTCTATTCCCTTTCTGAAGTCGAAGCAGAAGGCTCCATCCTCGGTGCCATACCATACGTGGTCTTTGCTATCTACAAACACGCAGTGCGAAAAACGGTTCTTGTTCAGGCAGTTGATGCCCTTGAAGGTGGAAACCCAGCTGTTTCGCTTGCGGTCGAGGCACGCCAGTCCCACAGAGGTGGCTATATACACGTGGTTGCCATCCTTTGATAAGGCCATCTTGACGAGGTAATCGTTGGGCAGGCTGTTGACCTTGAGGTTGTTATCTGCACCATATTTAGCCTTGTAGTTCCTTCGGCTTCCGTCTTTCTGCAGGCAGAAGAGACCTTCGCCCATGGTGGCTATCCAGATGTTGCCCTGTGGGTCTTGCTTGATATCGAAGATGCCCACCGACTTGCTGATGCCCAAATCAACAGGGTGGAAGCTTCCGGCTGCATCCATATAGCCCAGACCGTCGTTATAGGTTCCCACCCAGGTTCTGCCCTGCTGGTCCTTACAGAGGGTGAGCACGGTGCTTTGGTTTAGGAAATGCCCCTCTACGCTGCAGGTTGCTATATTAAATAGGTATAGGCCATCCTTGTCAGTACCCACCCACACCTGGTTGCCCTGGTTGATGCTGAGGCTGGTAACGCAGTTTTCTCCAATCACGTTGCGGTTGCCTAGGCGGAAGCCCATGTAGTTGAAGTCGTTCTTTATGTTGCTCTGCATGAACACGCCTTTCTGCAGCATGCTCACCCAGATGTTGCCCTGATTGTCTTCTATGATGCTGGTTATCTTGCTCTTGGCCAGGTTCACCAGTCGGCTGAAGAGAGGGTTATCCTGCAGGAATCCGGTCTGAGGGTCATATACATAGATGCCCAGTCCGTCGCTGCCGATATAGAGCTTGTTGTTGCGGCTGATATAGATGTTGTCGATGGGCAGGTTTCCGATGCTGCTGATTCGGGTAAAGACGTTGCTTCCTGCCCTGAGCAGATGTACGCCCTGGTTCTTGCTGGCGAGATAGATGTTGCCCAGGGCGTCCTGCTGGATATCCTGTGCGTTCACGCCTTCGGTACCGACAAAGTGGGAGGTGACTCTACCATTTGTTTCTTTGCGATACAGTCTTCCGTCTTCGGTGACAATCCAGAGTCTGCCCAATTTATCTTCCAATAATTTGTTGATGTATTTCAGTTTTTCCACATCACCCTTCATTGCATGGCATACCTGAGCATCCGACTTTTTGAGCAGGATGCCATATCCGGATGTTCCAACGGCAAGATCCTTGTTTCGGAGTCTATAAACCAGGGTTACGTATGTGGTGAGTTCTTTGCCTTTCGAGTCGAACATAGGGATTTTTCGGAATCCACTTCCCGTAAAAGCCAGCAAAGAGTTGTTGGTTCCTAATATAATATATCCCTTGTCATCCTGGGTGATACTATTGATGTAGTTGCTGTTCAGCCCTTGACTATTGGGCAAATCTTTCTTCATGATAGAGATATGGTAACCATCGTAAGCATTCAGTCCGTTACGGGTAGCAATCCAGATAAAACCACTCTTGTCTTGGAACACTTGTGTGGCAAGATTGCTTGATAGTTGATTGTCTGTATTGAACAGTTTACCGCTCTGCCCCAATGACGGGAGGATAGAGAAAACTGATAGAATGAGTATCAGAAGGATACTTTTCACGACTAAGTGGCATTGTGTATTCATTGCTAGTTTAATCATTATTGGTTTATCAAGCGAGCTTATTGCTAGCTTTTTCTGAGTGCAAAAATAGTGTTTTTTTTTGGATTATTCAAGTAAAAACAAGGATTTTTTTACTTTGAGTGAAGAAAATGTTACATGTCGTAAAGTATTTGTTACATCCTGCAAGCGATTAGAAAAGAAATCGTTACTTGTAATAAAGTACATATTATATAATAGCAGTATCTTTGCAACTGAAAAAAAGTTTGTTTTTTTAATAGGTTAGGTTTAATAGTTAGGTTTATTAATAGTTAGGTTTACTAACGTTTAGATTTAATTTGGTTTATAACATTCAAGATATCATGTTGCTATAGGCTCATGATTAATTGGTTTTCTAAGAATGGTGCGTAGTGATTACGCGCCATTCTATTTTACAAAATATGATAGAATCTAAAAACAACAACTAGATATGAAAAAGAAAATAATACTTGGCTTGGCGATGACCATGGTGTCATTGCTTGGCAATGCGGCTGACAATCTTCCTGCCCTGCATGTAGAAGGAAAGAACCTTGTCGATGCCACAGGTAAGACGGTTGTCTTGCATGGCGTAATGGATACGCCAAACCGATACTTCAACGGTTGGAGATGGCAGCAGTGGAAGGCTGACTATTCTGAAGCCGACATCCAGCCTTGCTTGGAATATTTCTCTAAGCAGTTTGCTGCTATTACCGACAAGGAGCAGGGAGCTTACTGCACCGTGTTCCGTCTGCACATGGATCCTTGCTGGACCAACGAACCATCGAAGAAGGCAGAGAATGAGGCTGACATCTCGGCGTTCAGCATGGCGCGTTATCGCCTATATCTCCAGAAACTTTATATTCCATTGATTAAGGATGCCATCGCTCATGGGCTTTACGTCATCGTTCGTCCACCTGGCGTCTGCCCGGGCGACATCAGCGTTGACGACAAATATAATCGCTATCTGAAGGCTATATGGAAAGCTTTTGCTGCTGATGAGTATATCCAGCAGAACTCTGGATTGATCTCCATCGAACTTGCCAACGAGCCGGTGAGGGTTCATCTGAGTGATGGATCTAATTCGGATAAAGCATTGCATGATTACTTCCAGCCGGTGGTGGATGTGATTCGCGAGCAGGGGTTCAAGGGAATTATCTGGGTTCCGGGTGCAGGTTATCAGAGCCAATATCAGAACTACGCCAAGTATCCTATTACCGATAGCGAGGATAATTTCTCGTATGCCGTACATGTATATTCCGGCTGGTATGGCAACATGACCGACAAGAACTGCAATCACGATACCTTTATCCGCAACTTCAAGAGTCAGGTGCCGATGGTAGAGACGAAGCCTATCATGGTAACGGAGATAGACTGGAGTCCGGAAGACCCCGACAAGGCGAACGAAGGTCACTACAACGAATGGGGCCAGTGGACTCAGCCTAACCTGGGCAGCTGGGCAACGGCATCCACCTCGAAATGGGGATTGGCATGGAAGGCTGTTCACGACCATTTCGGCAATATCGGCATGACCCTTACCCATCCGCAGGAGTACTATGACATCGATGAGTATCTGAAGACCGGCAAGGTGATTCCGGGTTTCCAGAATGCCAAGAAGCACAATCTCTTTGAAGAGTGCTGCGGCTATGCCTGTATGAACTGGTACAAGGAATGGTACATGAAACAAACAGACACGGGAATTGAGCAAAAAGTGAACGATGCTGAGGTTGTCGCCACCTATTATTATAATATAGCTGGTGAAAAAGTGAATAAACCTCAAAAAGGTGTTTATGTAATAAAACAAGTGTTAAAAGCTGGTAAGATTCGTTCTTTTAAAGTTTGTTATTAACGGCAAAGTATCTGTTACAAGAGACAAAGTGCATCTGAAATGAAACAAGTATCTTTGCACCCGTGAATAGACAATCATATAAAATGTGAATGCATAAACTATAAAACATAAATCAAAAATGAATAGAACATGATTGAACAAGTGTTAACAATGAAACGGACAGCAGCCTTATGCTTGGTGGGAGCTTTCTGCAGCCTGAATGCTCAGGCTCAGAAGATCCAGGTCAAGGGTAATCTTGTTGACGGTACAGGTGAGCCTCTTATAGGTGCCACTGTAAAAGTGAAAGGAAACGCCGGTGTCGGTGCTGTCACCGACTTTGATGGTAACTTCAGTATCGATGTTCCTTCAGAGAATTCTATCCTCGTATTTACATACGTGGGTATGAAGACCAAGGAAGTAAAGATTGGTACGAAGAGAGAGTTCAAACTTACCCTCGAAGACGACAATGCCATTGGCGAAGTTGTAGTCGTTGGTTATGGTCAGCAAAAGAAGGCATCTGTCGTAGGTGCCATTACCCAGACCACAGGTAAGGTGCTGGAACGCGCAGGTGGTGTATCTGATATCGGTTCTGCCCTGACAGGTAATCTGCCTGGTGTGATTACATCATCTTCATCAGGTATGCCTGGTGATGAGGATCCTAAGATTGTGATTCGTGGTGTGAGCTCCTGGAACTCTTCAGATCCTCTCGTACTTGTAGATGGTATCGAGCGCCCTATGTCGAGTGTTGATATCCATTCCGTACAGTCTATTTCTGTATTGAAGGATGCTTCTGCCACCGCCGTGTATGGTGTGAAGGGTGCGAATGGTGTTATCCTGATTACCACCAAGCGTGGTACGGAAGGCAAGGCTAAGATTTCTGCCAGTGCAAGCTCTGCTATCAAGCTGGTGTCTAAGTTGCCTGAGACCTACGGTTCTGCCGATGCGCTCTATTATGCGAACCAGGCAATCAAGCATGAGTTGGGACTCTCACCTTCAAGCTGGGGTGACATCCGCTCTACCGACTTCATCAACAAATATAATGCTCCTGCAGGCAGTATTGATCCGGAGACCGGATTCCTGATGAGCGAGCGTTATCCTGATGTAGATTGGCAGAAGGAACTCTTCAAGGACTACGCCATGTCTTACAATGCCAATGTGAATATCGCTGGTGGTACCAAGGCTGTAAAGTATTATGCAGCCATCGACTATCAGCACGAGGGTGACCTCTTCCGCGAGTGGGATAACAATCGTGGTTATACCAGTGGTTACGGATTCAACCGTATTAACGTTCGTTCCAATCTCGACTTCCAGCTCACCAAGACTACCACGCTGAAGGCAAACCTTTCGGGTAGCCATGGTATCCGCAAGTCACCTTATGGCTTGGAGAAAGGTTCATGGGCTGAGACCCAGCTTTGGCAGGCAGCTTACTCAGCACCTCATGATACCTTCCTGCCACAGTATAGCGATGGTGTTTGGGGCTATTTCCCTAAAGATGATCAAGGCTCTCCTAACTCTGTAACCAATCTTGCACTTCATGGTGAGCAGTCAACCACCACAACCCGTATCAACACCGACTTTACGCTCGAGCAGGATCTTTCCTTTATTACAAAGGGTCTGAAGGCATCTGCCATCGTATCTTGGGATAACGTGTTTGTGGAGGCAAACCGAGGTGTCAATGACCTCAATCATGCAGCCCAGTATAAGTATATCGACCCTGTAACGGGTAAGGTGACCTATAAGGAGAAGCCTGCGGGACACAACAACTTCGATTTTGTGGAGACCATTGCATGGGCTACTGATGCAGGTAAGCTCAACAACGATCTTACCCAGCGTAACCTCTTTTATCAGGCACAGCTCTATTGGGGACGCAAGTTCGGCAAGCACGATGTAACAGCTATGGGCGTATTCAACCGCTCTGAGCGTGCTACGGGTTCTGAGTTTACCAACTACCGTGAGGACTGGGCATTCCGTACCACCTATAATTATGACGATCGCTACATGTTCGAGTATAACGGTGCCTACAACGGTTCGGAGAAGTTCTCCAAGGACAATCGTTTCGCCTTCTTCAATTCAGGTGCTATCGGTTGGAACGTAGCCAACGAGAAATGGTTCAAGCCAGTGACTGAGGCAAAGGTATTCGGCAGAAACCTGGTTGACATCCTCAAGCTTCGCTACTCTTATGGAGAGATTGGTGAGGATAATGTATGGGAACGCTGGCTCTACCAGACCACTTGGGCTTACGGTGGCAAGACCCATCTTGATTCAACCAACCCGAACAATGAGTCCATTTACACCTGGTATAAGGAAGCAAAGGTAGGTAACCCAGATATCCATTGGGAGAAGGCAATCAAGCAGAATTTCGGTATCGACTATGCTTTCCTCGGTGGTCTCGTAGCCGGTTCGCTTGAGTTCTTCAATGAGAAGCGTTCCGACATCATGATTGCCGGCGGCAGCCGTTCGGTGCCTTCCTATTTCGGTGCTTCTGCTCCTTACATGAACAAGGGTAGGACCAAGACCACAGGTTATGAGCTTGAAGTTCGACTGCAGTATGATTTTGCCAACGGTATCCATGCCTATGCCAATATGAACATGACGCATGCAAAAAATGTTGTTACCGAGCATGACGACCCAGCGTTGCTTCCTGCATACCAGAAGAACGTTGGATTCTCCATCGGACAGGGCAAGAGCTATCTCGACAATGGTACAGCACAGTCTTGGGATGATGTCATCGCCATGACTCCTCATAATACCAACGACAACCAGAAGTTGCCAGGTCAGTATATCATCACCGACTTCAATGGTGACGGTGTGATTGATACCAATGATAGTGCGCCTTATGGCTTTACAGGTACTCCTCAGAACACCTACAATGCCACTATCGGTATTGATTACAAGGGATTCAGTATCTTTGCGCAGTTCTATGGCGTAAACAACGTGAGCCGCTATGTAGCATTCAACTCACTGCCTAAGCCATACCTTCACACGGTGTTCAAGGAGGGTGCTTACTGGTCACCATCAACTCCAGACGGTATTCCTTCACTCCGCATGAACTCTACTCCAAGTTACTATGAGGGTACCCGCTTCCTCTACGATGGTTCGTTCTGCCGCTTGAAGAACCTGGAGGTGGCTTATACCTGGAATGACGGATGGATCAAGAGTCTCGGTCTCTCGATGTTGAAGGTTTATGTAAATGGTAACAACCTCTTCCTCTGGACAGATATGCCTGACGACCGTGAGTCGAACTTCGCAGGTACAGGTCTTGCTTCTCAGGGTGCATACCCTACAATGAAGCGTATCAACTTCGGTATCAAGTTAGAGTTGTAAACAGCGTTAATATAACACATTATTTATTATGACAAGAATAATTTCTAAATATAAGTCTGCCTGCCTGGCGTTGGCATTGGGATGTTCTCTCGCCCTGACTACCAGCTGTACAGACTATCTTGACAAGTCACCAGAATCGGATGTATCTCCAGAGGCTGCTTTCAAGAATTTCAAGAATTTCCAGGGCTTTACAGAGGAGCTTTATCTCTGTATTCCTGACTTCTCCAAGAGTTACTGGACAACGTGCTGGAACTGGGGTGAGGATGATATCCAGGCTGTGGGTTTCGACTACCTCATGGGCTACAAGGTTGACCAGGGTGACTTCTGGGGCTGGCAGAAAGAGTTTGACGGATGGGGCGCATGCTTCATGGATCAGGCTGATACGTTTGATCCTAATGACCGTTTCAAGCGTGGTCTCTGGAAGGCTGCATGGTATGGCATCCGTAAGGCAAATCTGGGTCTGGAGAATATGGACCTGATGACGGCTGCTACCCAGGAGGAGAAGAATACCATCAAGGGTCAGTTGCTCTTCTTCCGTGGATGGCTTCATTTCCAGCTGATGCAGTATTTCGGTGGTCTGCCATATCTTGATCATTCCGTAGCTGCCGACCAGTCAATGACTCTTCCTCGTGAAAGCTGTCAGGCATGTGCCGAGAAGGCTGCTAAAGACTTCCGTGAGGCTGCAGAGCTTCTGCCTATCGACTGGGATAAGTCTTCTGTTGGTCGCAATACATTAGGCAAGAATGGCTTCCGCATCAACAAGATTACCGCACTTGCTTATGAAGGCAAATCACTCTTGTGGGCAGCTTCTCCACTGGTGAAGAACTGCGATGACAAGATGAACGTAAACGGCAATGCCAGCACCTACGATTACGATACCAATTATGCACAGCAGGCTGCCGAGGCACTTGGCGAACTCCTTACTCTTGTTGAGACAGGACAGACCCAGTACAAGCTCGTGGATTTTGCTGATTACTCAGATCTGTTCTATACCTGGAACAAGAACATGCTTCCTCCTGGTTCTACCGAGAATATTCTCCGTGATATTCCAGCCGATGCATGGCAGAACTCTCACTTCGGAGTGTTCACCGAGTTTGGCGGTCAGATTCTTACAGGTGGTCAGGCTGCCTCACAGCCTACAGCCAACTACGTAAACTATTATGGTATGGCGAATGGTCTTCCTCTCGATGACCCAGAGTCTGGTTTCGACCCAACCCATCCTTGGAAGAACCGTGACCCACGTTTCTATCACGACATCGTATATGATGGAGTAAAAGTGGTAGAGGGAGCCATCGAACCGGATGCTAACCGATATGCCAACCTCTATACAGGTGGTACTTACCGTGACGATATCAACGAGAGCCGCACTGGTTACCTGCTCTATAAGTTCATTCCTATGATCGCCAACAACTATGATATGGGTTCTACTTATAACAAGTTGTACATTGATGTGCCTTACCTGCGTCTTGCCGACTGTTACCTGATGTATGCCGAGGCTTGTGCAGCCGTAGGTGGAGCCACCGCTTCTGCCAAGTGCTCACTCACAGCTCTCGATGCAGTGAACAAGATTCGCGAGCGTGCCGGAGTAGACGGCGTAGCAGCTAAGTTTACAGGCAACAAGGACAAGTTCATGGATGAGGTTCGCCGCGAGCGTGCCGTAGAGCTTGCTTTCGAAGGTCACCGTTTCAACGACCTGCGCCGCTGGTTGCTTCTCGACAAGGCACCTTACAACATCAAGACCTCTCAGGAGTTTGTACGTGCAGGCAAGTTTGATCCAAAGAATCCACAGAACACCGAGGTATCCGGTTTCAAGGAGAAGACTATTCTTACCCGCCACTTCACAAGCAAGCACTGGTGGATGCCTTTGAAGAAGAAAGACACCAGTATCTATCCTGAGATGTTCCAGAATCCAGGTTGGTAATAGAGTGTGAATCAAGAAAACAATTAAAAGAATAAAGAAGAAAAAATTATGAGCAACATAATTTCAAGATATAAAGCGATTCTTCCGGTTTCCCTCTTCGCTCTGTCTGCACAAGGAGTGATGGCACAGGATGCCCCAGAAGCAGACACCATCAACGTGGCATTCCGCAAGGCGGATGCCCGTGATGTAATCACTCCTGTCAGCACGGTCAAGGTGAAGAATCTGCTGGAGAAGAACTACAATACCTATAGCCTCGACAATATGCAGGCTTTGGCTGCAGGTTATAACGGGTCGCTGTGGAACCAGGGTGATGCACTCGTGCTGATTGACGGTGTGCCACGTGATGCAAACAATGTTTTGCCAACGGAGATTGAAGACATTACCTTCCTCAAGGGTGCTTCTGCCGTTGTTCTCTACGGTAGCCGTGCAGCAAAGGGTGCCATTCTCATCACAACAAAGCGTGGTAAGATTGAACCGCTGAAGATTACAGCACGTGCCAACTATCAGATGAGTGTAGCGAAGTCTTATCCTACCTACCTCGATGGTGCGCAGTATATGACGCTTTACAATCAGGCACTTGCCAACGATGGTCTTTCTGCTAAATATTCAGCTGAAGACATCTATAACACGGCTGCAGGTACCAATCCTTACCGTTATCCAAACCAGCAGTTCTATAATTCTGATTATCTCAAGAAGACCAAGTCTCGCTACGATGTGACGGCTGAGTTCGAAGGTGGTGGTAAGTTTGCACAGTTCTATACCAACGTGAGCTACTACCGCGAGGGTGATTTCCTGAATTTCGGTGAAGGAAAGAACAACTATACCGACCGTCTGAACGTACGTGGTAACATCGACCTCCAGCTCGCTGACTGGGCTTCTGGTTGGGTGAATGCCAACGCTACCTATTATAACCAGCATGGTTCAAACAGCGAATTCTGGAAGGCAGCTTCTACATTGCGCCCTAACCGTGTGGCTCCATTCATCCCGCTGTCTTATCTTGACCCGATGGATGCCAATTCTCTGGCTCTCATCAATAACTCAAGAAATATCATCACCAATCCTGTGGGATTGCCAGCCGGACAGTATTTCCTGGGTGCTACACAGGAAGACCAGACCAATGCCTTCGCAGATATGTATGCTGCAGGCTACAACACCTGGACATCCCGTCAGATGCAGTTTGATACGGGTGTCAAGTTTGATCTCTCTTCTTTGCTGAAGGGATTGAGCTTCAAGACCATGTTTGCGGTTGACTATTCTACGTCATACACCACATCCTTGAACGACAGCTATGCAACCTTCGGTGTCAACTGGACACAGTTTGACGGCAAGCAGGTTATCGGTTCCGTCACACAGTATGGTGAGGATAAGCATACGGGTACTTTGAACTCCAGCAACTCAGCAGAGCGCCAGACGCTTGCCTGGACCGGACAGTTTGACTACGTTAACTCCTTCGGCAATCACAATGTTAATGCCACCTTGCTCGCCAATGGTTATCAGCAGACTATCAGCGGTGAGTATCACAAGGTAAGCAATGCCAACCTGGGACTTCTCGTGTCATACAACTATGCACATAAGTACTATGCCGACCTGGCAGCCAATGTGGTACATTCGGCAAAGCTGCCTGAGGGCAACCGCAATGCCATCTCTCCATCGGCAACTCTCGGCTGGAGACTCTCTGAAGAGAATTTCCTGAAGGATGTAAACTGGCTCGATGACCTCCGTCTTACCGCAGGTTATACCGTCTTGAACCAGGATCTTGATATCAAAGAGTACTTCATGTATGAGAATATCTTCACGGCTACCGGTACATGGTGGGGATGGTCTGACGCCAACAACGCCATCCAGACTTCAGACTCTCAGCGTGGTGGTAACGACAAGCTGGGCTTCATCAAGCGTAAGGAGTTCAACGTAGGTTTGAATGGTGCCTTGTTCGGCAACCGACTCAGCTTTGCCGTGAACTACTACAACACAGTGACTGATGGTTTGCTTGCTCAGCCAGACTATATCTATCCAAGCTATATGCATACCTACTGGCCTGTGTCTACATTCGTGCCATACATCAACTATGGTAAGAATCGCCGCACAGGTGTTGATTTCTCTCTCGGTTACAAAGACAAGGTGGGAGACTTCGAGTATGGTATCCAGGCATTCGGACAGACCAACAGTTCAAAGAACCTGAAGGTTGCAGAGAATGTAGAGTATGACTACATGCGTGCAGAAGGCAAGCTCACTGATGCCCTTTGGGGATATGAGTGCTTAGGCTACTACAACAGTCAGGATGAAATTGACAATGATAAGGTTAAGAGCTCTTTCGGTACTTTGAAGCCTGGTGATCTGAGATACAAGGACCAGAATGGTGATAATATCATCGACAGCAAGGACCGCGTGGTTATCGGTCGTTGGAGCGCCAAGTTCACCGGTGGTATGAATCTTACCTTGAAGTACAAGAACTTCACTCTCTTCGCCATGTTGACAGGTCAGTTTGGTGGCAATGCTATCAAGGACGATACCTACAACTGGGTTTACGGTGAGCGTAAGTACAGTGATGTGGTACTCGGTGCCTGGACAGAGAGTAAATACAAGAACGGTGAGTCTATCACCTATCCTCGTCTGACAACACAGAGTGGTGACAACAACTTCAATGCTTCCGACTACTGGATGTATTCAACCGACCGCATCGACTTGAGCCGCGTGCAGCTTACCTACGATTTCAACAAGACACTCTTCGGAGACAACAGTTTGGTGAAGGGCTTGCAGGTATATGTCAATGGCAGCAGCCTCCTGACGATAGCCGGTGAGCGCAAGCAGATGGAACGCAATGTAGATTCTGCTCCTCAAACCCGCAGTTTCACCATCGGTGCAAAGGTTGAGTTCTAATATAGAAAATTAAGATAACGAAAATGACAAAAGTGATGAACAACTTACTATCAAAATATAAAATTGGTGGAGTGGTGCTCGGACTGGCTCTTTCGATAGGACTGACAAGCTGCGACGATATGTTCGAGCCTGCCATCGAAAACCATCTGGGTTTCGAGTATATGTACGACCATCCTGACTATGCTGATGGTGTGCTTGGCAACGCCTATACCCGTCTGCCAAACGGCTCTTACTCATTCAACGATGTCGCAACAGACGATGCCGTGAGCAACGACGCTACCGACGCTTATCGTAAGATGACTGGCGTAGATAGCTGGACTTCAAGCAACAATCCGGTGGAAACCTGGCGCAACTGTCGTGCAGCCATCCAGTATATCAACCTCTTCCTCGCCAATGTGGATAAGGTAAACTGGAACAGCGATGAGGCTGTGCGTGCCATGTATGAACAGCGTTACATTGGTGAGGCAAAGGGTTTGAGAGCACTCTTCATGTACTATCTGCTCCGTGCCCATGGCGGTTTGGATGCCAATGGAACACTCCTCGGTGTGCCTAATGTTCTTGAGCCAACGGATGTAAGCTCAGATTTCAATTCCCTGGAGGTGCGTGCTTCTTTTGCCGACTGCATGAAGCAGCTCATTGCGGATGCAGAAGAGGCTGTACGCGTACTCCCTGTTGACTACAAGGATACCGATAACGAGACGATGACCGTCAGCTGCCTCGGCAAATCCTATACAGTTACAAAGGCTACTTACAATCGTGTACTTGGTTCCAACTTCGCCGGACGCTTAAGTGGTCGTATCGCCCGTGCCGTTCTTGCACAGGCTACATTGATGGCTGCATCTCCAGCCTTTGCCGATGGCAGCGGCGTAACCTACGAGCAGGCTGCCAAATATGCCAAGGCTGTGCTCGACCTCAATGGTGGCATCTCAGGCATCGATACAAATGGTTTGGAGTGGTATGCAGACCCAAACATGAAGGATCTTGATGCGGCAGAATGTCCTAAGGAAGTACTCTGGCGTACAGAGAAGAGCGAGAACAATGATTTGGAGACCAAGTACTACCCACCATCAATCTATGGTCAGGGTCGTATCAATCCAACCCAGAATCTTGTAGATGCATTCCCTGCTGCCAACGGTTATCCTATTACAGATGCCAACAGCGAATATGACCCAGCTAATCCATACGCCAACCGTGACCCACGTCTGGCTAAGTACATTATCTATAATGGACAGACAGCCGGTTCAGGAAATGCCGTCATCAATACACAGGCAGACAATGCGACTAATCTCGATGGTCTCAACAAGGACGTTTCCAAGTCAACCCGCACAGGTTACTATATGAAGAAGCTCCTCCGTCAGGACATCAACCTGGATCCTACGGTTAACGGCAAGGCTTATCATTATACAGCCCGCATCCGTTACACAGAGCTTTATCTGGATTATGCCGAGGCAGCCAATGAGGCTTATGGTCCTAAGGGTGGCACAGGTTACTCAGCCTACGATGTAATCAAGGCAATCCGTGAGCGTGCAGGCTTGGGAGAGTTTGGTGAAGATCCATACCTGGAAGAGTGTGCACAGAGCAAGGAAAAGATGCGAGAGTTGATTAGAAACGAGCGCCGCATCGAGCTTTGCTTCGAAGGCTTCCGCTTCTGGGATCTGCGTCGCTGGAAGGCTAACCTCACAGAGGAGGCAAAGGGTATGAGCATCACCAACGAAGAGGCTGGCAAGAAATATACTCCTATCTCAGTGGAAACACGTAACTTCAAGGAGAATGCCTTCTATGGTCCTGTGCCATACGACCAGATTCTTAATTTCCCATCACTCGTTCAGAACACTGGATGGTAAAAAGAACAACATTTGGTAATAAAAAGAAAAAAAAGAAGATTATGAATAAAACATTCAGAAAAATAGGAACTGCAATCATGGGACTTGCCTTGGTAGCTGGTCTTTCTACCTCTTGTTCAAACGGAGATTGGGAAGATAGTCTTCAGGGAGGAACAGGCAATGGTGGCAACAACGGTAAGATATCTGTATATTTCGCTATGCAGGCACCTATCCGCGTTATCACCCTCGGTAATGACGATGATGCGGTAAATACCGACGACAATGCTCATCAGTTCAAGCTGCAGGCAACTTGGGGTGGTGGCTACAAGAATACCAAGGATTGTAAGATCAGCTATCAGATAGATCCATCTCTTCTCGAGGAAGGTAGTGGTATGGAGGTGCTCCCTGAATCCTACTATACCCTGGAGGATCCTACCACCCTGACTATTCCTAAGGGAAAAATCATTGGTGGTACAATCGTTCATCTTACTGATGCCTTCTTCAACGATCCGAAGGCTGCTACTACTCACTATGTGCTGCCTGTAAGACTCGTTTCTTCCCTCACTGGTGATTCTATCATTGAAAAGCAGAACTACCAGATGATCTGTGTGAAGTACAAGAATCAGTACTCAGGTATGTATTGCAAGACAGGAACTACCAATATCCAGGATTTGAAGACCATTACCCACAAGAATGAGGATGCCCTGGATGTGGTTTCAACTGTAGATTTCAACACATCTTCCATCACTTTCTCTTATCCGGTAAAGGAGTGGAAGCATGATGATGCAACGGATAGCTGGAGCCAGATTGATGCAACCAAGGAGATGACCTTCACGCTGGCATTCAATGGTGAAAACTGTAAGGTTCTTCAGGATGGCAAGGAGATCGGTACTGGTACTTTTGCTCCTCGTGGCATTCAGGATTTCAGCGACAAGAACCGTATGGCTGATTGTCTGAAGATCAAGTTTAATGCTACTGTAGTGACCAACGCCGGTGATGTAGAGCACGAGAAAACATGGAACATCTCTGCCGACTATGTGATGTCTATGATGAGTCGTGGCAACAAGCTTGAGTCATGGAAGTAATTTCGTAACAAACTAATGAAAATGAATTTAGTAGTATGAAAGTAAATAAATATATTATATCTGCACTGGTCTGCCCATTTGTTTTGGGCAGCTGTGCAGACTGGGATGACTGGAAATATGACGTCGAGAAGCCTCAGACCATCGCTCAGTATGAGTACCTCAACGACTATGCACCATTGAAGGAGTATCTGGATCGTGGTGCTCATCCTGGCTTTAAGGTAAGTGCTGCACTTGGCGTGGACGAGTTCAACCAGCAGGGTCCTCTCTTCCGTCTTGCAGCCCATAACTTTGATGAGATTGTTGCAGGCAATGCCATGAAGATGGCTTCCTGTGTCAACGACCAGGGTGTGATGGATTTCAGTAAGGTATCTTCCTTTGTACGTACAGCAGAAGATGCAGGGTTAACAGTTTATGGTCATACGCTTGCCTGGCATGCTCAGCAGCCTAGGAAATGGCTTGAGAAACTTATTGCAGACAAGGAACTGGATGTAGATCCTGATCAGAAGACTTTTACGGAACTTTCTCGTCAGACTTATCAGGATGGTCCATTCCCTTACTATCAGATGGGCTGTGCTCCTGATGTCATTAATGGTTCTATTCACTTTGTGCCAACAGGCGACTGGTCTCAGTTCTTCTGTCTTCCCGGTTTGGCTCTCACTCCAGGTAATTATGCTGTTGATGTAGAGATTAAGTCAACCAAGTCAGGAAACATCAAGATGACTGTTCAGAACGGTTGGGGCGGTGATGCCGAGAGTTGCGATGGCACTGTAGCTCTGAAGGAAGGCTGGACAACAGCCCGATTCAAGATGACTCTTGAGCAGGGTGGTAACTACGATTTCATCCTGAAGCCAGAGACATTCGATGCAACACTCGACTTGAAGTCTGTCACCGTAAAGAAGATTGTCAAGACGAACTCTATCCCTCTCACTCCTCAGGAGAAATCAGATACTCTTACCTGGGCGATGAACAAGTGGATAAGTGGCATGATGCAGGCCACTGAAGGCAAGGTGAAGGCTTGGGATCTCATCAACGAGGCTATCTCAGGTGGTGGCAATGTGAATGGCTTCTATGCTCTTCAGACTGAGGCTACCAGTGAGCATAATCCACAAGATTTCTACTGGCAGGATTACTTTACACCAGAGATGTATGGTCCTATCGTAGAGAAGGCGGCTCGTGATGCTTATGCTGCGGTAGAGGGTACAACCCCTGAAGACCTCAAGCTCTTCATCAACGATTACAACCTGGAGTCTGACTGGGACAAAAACCAGAAGGTGAAGTCGCTCGTTTACTGGATTGGCGTATGGGAAAAGAAGGGTCAGGAACTCGGCTGGAACACCAAGATTGATGGTATCGGATCACAGATGCACATCAGCTACTACGAGGATCCACAGATTCTGGAAAGCAAGAAGAAGGCCATCCAGAACATGCTCAAGATCATGGCAGAGACTGGCAAGCTCGTCCGTATCTCAGAGATCGATATGGGCTATGTAGATAAAGATGGCAAAGATGTTACTACTGCTCAGCTGGAGAAGCTTCCTATTGAAGAGCGTGTGGCTAAGGAAAAGGCTATGGCTGAACACTACAAGTGGATTATCGAGCAGTATTTCAAGATCGTTCCTGTCAGTCAGCAGTATGGTATCTGCCAGTGGTGTCTCACCGATTCACCAACAGACAGCGGTTGGCGTCCTGGACAGCCTGTAGGTCTTTGGAACCTCAACTATCAGCGCAAGCCTGCTTACGGTGGTTTTGCTGATGGTCTTGCAAATAAGCAGCAATAGGACATTAGTTTAGGTTTTAGCATATAAATAGATTAATCGAAATATATGTTAGTCGTGACAGGTCAGTTGAGCCATGAGGTTCGACTGACCTTTTTGAATTCTCTTTTTTACACCACGCAAAGGCGTTGAGTGTAAAAGGCATATCTTTGAAAAACTAAACTCAATAAATTGAATGATGAAGAAACTGATAATTTTTGCAGGTTTATTGGTGTCTTTGCAGGTGAATGCGCAAAATTATGCCAAGCAGTGGTGTGCTGACAATGGTGATGGCACTTATACCAATCCAATCATCAACTCAGACTTTCCTGACCCTGACATTATCCGCGTGGGGGATACCTATTATTATGTATCTACCACAATGTTCTATTTCCCTGGTGCGACAATCTTGAAGTCGCACGACTTGGTGAACTGGGAATATTGTGCCAATCCTCTCCAAAAAATAGCGGAGTCGGAGCCTTTTAATCTTCAGAATGGATATAATCAGTATTCCAAAGGGCAATGGGCTCCTAGTCTGAAATACTACCAAGGTAAGTTTTACCTTCACTTCATCGCCTTCAACCATGAAAAGTTTGCCGATGGTGGTGACTTCCTCTTAACGGCTACAGACCCTGAGGGTGAGTGGAAGGTGCAAAAACTGAATGGCTTCTATTATGATTCTGGTCTTCTCTTAGATGAGGCAACGGGACGCCGCTTTGTGGTGGCAGGATACAATGAAATCAGTGTGACCGAGTTGGATGAAAACTTCAATGCCATCGGTTCCTCTAAGCTGATTATCAATAAGCCAAACTCTGGATTGGAGGGCAGTCACATGTATCATATCGGTGATTACTATTATATCTATGCCACATACGGTGGAGGTTATGACCATAGCCAAACCATCTTCCGTTCCAAGAATCCGTTCGGACCATACGAGGAGCACGATGGATTGCTTTTCGAAAAGCAGGACATCCATCAAGGGGGATTGGTACAGACGCAGACAGGCGAATGGTGGACGATTCTCTTCAAGGATGCAGGTACTATCGGGCGTATTCCGTATCTCGAACCTGTGGTATGGAAAGATGGATGGCCTGTTCTCGGTAACAATGGCATTGATGTGAGCAAGGGTGGCAAGTCGTACAAGAAGCCTAATGTAGGTAAGGAATATCCAAAAACATACTTGCCAACCAATGATGGTTTCAACACCGACAAGCTTGGGATGCAGTGGGAATGGAACCACAATCCTGACAATTCGGCATGGTCTTTGACCGAACGACCAGGATTCTTGCGCTTATACACGTCGGGCATTGTGAAGGAAGGCACCGACACCAAGCTCAACGAATTCTTACAGGCGCGCAATACCTTAACCCAACGCATGTTTGGGTACGATAAGGAGGGTGCCTCTACTTCCACCGATACGTATGGCACGATTTGCTTAGATGTATCCCATATGAAGGAAGGTGATGTGGCTGGGCTTTGTGTATTTCAAGACCCCTATGCTTATGTTGCAGTAAAGATGATCGACGGCAAGAAAAGAGTGGTTTACTATCGTGCTCCTTGGTGGGAACCAAAGGCTGATTGGCAGGGTGTAGTAGATGATAAGGAACATTATAGGACGTTTAGCACATCTACCGCTTCGCACAACGATAAGATTTATCTTCGGGCAGTGGCCAATTTCAAAACCAATAAATTGAAGTTCTTTATCAGTTGGGACAATCAGAAGTGGTATGATTTGGGCAAGGACATCGAAACCGAGATGCGCTATACCCTCAAGATATTCACAGGCAATCGCTTTGCCATCTTTAATTATGCAACCCAGCAGAATGGAGGCTATGTGGATGTGGATTGGTTCTCGACAGAAGAGACTGTTGATGAAAATAAATTCAACGATTTGACTGCCATTGAGCAAGTAGAGTCGAAGACTAAACGTATTGTTTCTCGCCAGTTTTATAATGTGTCAGGTGTAAAGTTACCGAGATCTCAGCATGGCTTGAACATTGTGAAGACGCGTTATGAGGATGGAACGGAGAAAACTTATTCTTTTGTTAAGCAATAAAAATCTCAAGTTTCGCAAGTAAGCCCCCACACGCCCTGAACCAACGGTCACCGGCCGAAGGGAAAGGTAAAGGGCTGAAGCTCCTAGCTCAGGGCATCGCCCTGGGTGTTTATGTACGCAAAACTGTCGCCCTGTAAGGGCAAAAGCTTTCAAATACCTAGCAATATACAAAGCTTTTGCCCTTACAGGGCGCCTTGCTGATTGCCATTATACCCAGGGCGATGCCCTGGGCTAGGAGCTTTTGGGCCTTCAGCCCGTACTTGAACCACATGCGAAACTTCAGTAAAGTGTTGCTTTATATAGAAAATAGATCATTTTATATCCTTTTGATCGTTTTCATAAACTATTTGTAACACCACATAAAGTTATAACCGGCTTTTTATACTACCTTTGCCAACAGATTTGAAAAATTCTCAATTTTATAACATGATTTATTAACTTATTAACAAATTGTAAAGCTTATGAAAAAGTTATTTACTTTGATTGCTGCTGCCTTGATGGCAGTTAACGTGAGTGCAGCTAACAAGGTGCTGAAGATTACTAGCACCGCTGACAAGGCTAATCCTTGGGACAGCCAGTGTTTTATCAAGCTTAAGAATCTAGAGAAGGGCAAGGCTTATGTCGTGAAGTTTGATGTGTACACTACAGCTGGTACCGAATTCAAAATCGGAACAGAGGCTATTGATGATATCCAAACTGAACATAAGGATGTGTGGAATAATTCTGCAGTGTTCAATTATACTGAGGAACTTTCCTTGACTAATACGAAGTCAGAGGCAGTAATAAACTTCCCTGGTAAGACCACGGTTACTTGTCACTCCCACTGTACTGCAAAGGAAGGAATGACGATAAATCATGATGGTGGTAATATCGAAACTTGTGATCCGGAAATTTTGGAGAATTATGAGTATGCAGCTACTGCACTCTTGCTGAATATAGGAAAGATGCCTAAGGATGCAGTCATCTATATTGGTAGCATTAAGGTGTATGATGCAGATGGCAACCTCCTTTCAACAGAGAATTTTGATAATGCAACAGTTGGTGAGTATGATACTACTAAGACTGTTCACTATCTAGCTTGGCAGAATGCTGCTACATTTGAAATTGTAGAAGAGCCTACTACAGGAATTTCTAATATTGAGAGTGCAAATGTAGCTAAGGATGGCAAGAGTTTCAACCTCGCTGGTCAGCAGGTAGGTAAGAACTACAAGGGCGTTGTCATCAAGAATGGTAAAAAGATGGTTATCAAGTAACAGATGAAGCGACTTTCAATGCTCGCATCTCTCCTCATGGTTCTGTGCCTACAGATGGCGGCACAGACCTGGGAAGATGTAAAAGTGGGGACTTCTACTCGCAAGACCCTCACTTATGTACCAAAGAATGTAGAGAAATCACCAGCTCTGGTGATTTCTCTTCATGGTATGAATCAGGACCCTGAGTATCAGCAGAATCAGACGCAATGGAATGCGCTGGCTGATACCGAGGGTTTTATTGTTACTTATCCGCTGGGTAATAACAGAATGTGGGACACTCACGGTACTTCTGATGTGGAGTTTGTGGAGGCTGTCATCCAAGAAATGATAAACCAGCACCATGTTGACAAGAACCGCATCTATCTCTCGGGTTTCTCTATGGGTAGCTGGCTGGGGTATCATTGCCTGGAAACTCTTGGCGATCAGATTGCCGCCTTCGGACCTGTAAGCGGTGTGGATATCGGTAAGCAGCCTAGAGCTAACCGCATGGTGCCTATCATGCATATTCACGGAACCGCTGATGATGTGTTCAAATATACGGGTGATCCTTCTCACGTGGCTGGCGGTTATCCTAGCATTGAGGAATATGTAAAGAAGTGGGCTGCCTACGAAGGATGTGATACAAGCAATCCGCAGGTAATCCGTCCTTATCCTTCCGGCAGAAAAACTCCAAATGATACACGTACTATATATAATAATGTGAACGATGATGTAGAAGTGAACCTTATCTCCATTGATGGTAAGGGACATTGGCATTCCAATGATCCTAACGGGGTAAATTCTACCCAGGAACTGTGGAACTTCTTCAAGGGTCATCAGTTGAACCAGCCTTCGGTGCCTGTGGAAAACCGCAACTATTTCATCCGTTACGAGAGTACTAAGGGCGAGAACCTCTGGGACTGTCAGGCTGTCTACACCTTGCCAAAGGCTTTGGAGAAGGATGCCACGTATACGCTGACCATGAAGATGAGAACTTCAGCAAATTGCGATGAACTGGGATTCTGGCCTATCTGGAATGCAAGTGCCAACAAGAACGAGTGGGGTGGAAGTGCTGATGTGCAGTATCTGGCAGCCTATTCTGTAGAGGCTGGCGACTGGAAGACGCTGACCTGGGATTTCACAGCCAACTTCACCTTGGATACCTTCCAGTTTGTATTTGGCAAATACGGTGGTACACTCGATATTGACGACATGGTGTTGGTGAAGGAAGGAACATCAGAGAATCTGATAGCCAACGCCGATTTCTCAGCCCGCAATATTCAGGGCTGGAGCACCAACTGGAATGGTTCAAACTATTCTCTTGCCAGCGAAGCCTATGCTTCAACAGGCATCGAGAAGCCAGCTGTGGCAACCATGATGAAATCTGCGGATAAGGCATACTACACTCTTCAAGGTATGAAGGTTATTCGTCCTACCAAGGGTATTTATATTCATGGTAGTAAGAAAATCGTGATTAAATAACAAACAATTATAAATTTTAAAAACTTAACGAAATGAAGAAATTATTAACTTTAGTGGCAGCTGCTTTTATGGCAGTTAACGTGAGTGCAGCTAACAAGGTGCTGAAGATTACTGGCACCGCTGACAATCCTGGGGCAGATTATAGTAGACAGTGCTTCATTAATCTGAAGAATGTTCAGATGGGTAAGCCTAATGTGGTCAAGTTTGATGTATACAA
>OLGF01001517.1_pt1 | contig 24412 bp, 20 predicted proteins | sample 1604971 | NCBI WGS metagenome assembly OLGF01 (sample SAMEA3888902, study PRJEB22519) | human gut metagenome | biome: human gut; feature: human-associated habitat; material: faeces | place: Denmark | collected 2011 | reverse complement strand
GCGAAGCCCCTGGCTGATGGCACACTGGATGTAAGTATGGTAGTATCTGTAATTGCAGCACTTGGACTGGGGCGTCTGATTTCTCTTCCTTTCTCCGGTCCTCTGTCTGACAAATACGGAAGAAAACTGAGCGGAATTATCGGTGTGCTCTGTTATGTAGCATACTTCTTTGGAATGGCAAATTCCACATCCATGGCAATGGGATATGCCTTTGCAGTGATCGGCGGAATCGCGAACTCTTTCCTCGATACCTGCGTAAGCCCTACCTGTATGGAAATCTATGTAAACAACCCGTCAGTAGCCAACCTGTTTACAAAATTTTCCATCTGCCTGAGTCAGTTTCTGCTTCCATTCCTGATCGGAATCGTAGCATCTGCAAATATGTCATATAAGACAATCTTTATTGTTGCAGGTATTGCAATCCTCATTGACGGAATCCTGATCCTGATCCTCCCTTTTCCGGCGAGAGAGAAGGCAGTACAGGCTAAAGCTGATAAGAAGAAATCCGGACACAAGATTTCCCCTGCAGCGATTGCTGCAATCCTGATCGGATTCACCAGCTCCTCAACCTTTATGTTATGGCTGAACTGTAATCAGGAACTTGCCCGTTCCTATGGTATGGCAGACCCTTCAAAGATCCAGTCCCTGTATGCCCTGGGAACTGCAACTGCCATCCTTGCAACAGCAGCATTTATCAAAAAAGGTCTGAAAGAGATTAACGTCCTGATCATCTATCCGTTAATTTCCACAATCATGCTGGTCCTCTGCTACTTTATCCAGGCTCCGTTTATTTGCCTGATAGGTGGCTTTGTGATCGGATATGCAGGTGCAGGCGGTGTTCTCCAGCTGGCAGTTTCCACCACAGCAGAGTTCTTCCCTGAGAATAAGGGAACAGCAACATCACTGGTAATGATCGCATCCAGCATCGCGAACTACACAATCTTAAGCCTTGCAGGGTACATTACCAAAGTTGGCGGAAGCAGTGCTCCGAGAATGATTCTTCTTCTGAACATGGCAGTGACCATCGTCGGTATCCTGCTCGCCCTCTTTGTAAAGAAGAACAGAAATCAGTAAGGCAGTGTGCCAACAAGTTGATTTCCTGAATAATCTCGCATCTAAATTTCTTATTTTCGCGTTGTTGTCGGGTGTCGTAGCTACCGCTATGCCTCCTTTCTACGCCTTGAAATAAAAAATTATTAAAATCCAATCCAACTGAAGATATGTTTGGACGTTACAAGTTTCAGATTTTTTCCGGTCGGATTGGATTTTATTAAAATCTGGATTGTTTAAAAATTAACAAAAAGATAGAATATACAAGCTGAAATATAGAAGTAATCTAACAATTCACTGAAAAGGAGAAATTGTATGGCACATACAAGAACACAAAGAAGAGAAAATGAACTGCCCTACATCCCCTTTGGACCATTTCAGATAAGACTTCCATTCATACACTACAAGATAGAATCTGTTGAGTTCATTCAGGGTCTGATCCTGGGCGTAACAGCACTGGCAGCTGTTCCCTATCTGGAGCAATATCTGGGGCTTCCTTATGAGCTGGCGTGGAGCTGTGTAATTATTGAAACCTTCCTTTATCTGCTTCACAGCCTGCTTGGCGATCCGGTAGTACCGGGGTGGATCACACCCACACTGCCGCTGACCATTGTATTTCTGGAAGGCTTCCCCATGGGAAAAGAACGAATACAGGCTATGATCGCACTGCAGATGCTGGTAGGTCTGGTATTTATCTTTATGGGTGTGACCAGACTGGCGGATAAATTTGTTCATGCAGTTCCCAATTCTGTCAAAGGCGGAATTCTTCTTGCAGCACCAGTTACAGTTATGGCAGGACAGCTGGGAGAGAACGGAAATATGCACAAATATCCTCTGGCTATTGTTGCAGGTGTAGGTCTCCTGATCCTGATCAGCTTCTCTGACAAATATCAGGAGAAGAGAAAAACAAATAAGTTTCTTGATCTTGTTGCGAGATACGGAAATCTTTTCCCCTATCTTATCGCAATGGTAGTAGGACTTCTGGTTGGCGAACTGGATGCCCCGGGACTGGAGATTGGTACTTTTATCAAGATTCCTCAGTTTAAAGATATCATTGATCAGGTGAGCATTTTTGGTGTAGGGATTCCTCCTGCATCTATGTTTATCAAAGCACTGCCGCTGGCACTGGTGTGCTATGTTATTGCATTTGGTGATTTTGTTACTACAGAGACTCTTGTATCAGAGGCACGTCACGCAAGAGATGATGAGTATATTGATTTCAATTCCAGCCGTTCCAATCTGGTCAGCGGTCTGAGAAACCTGATCCTGTCCATCATCGCACCATTTCCTCCTCTTTCCGGTCCGTTATGGGTTGGAATGACTGTATCCGTATCCATGCGTTACAAAGAAGGAAAGAAAGCTATGAAGTCCCTTCTCGGAGGGATGGCTTCTTTCAGACTGGCCACATTCTTAAGTGTGCTGATCATTCCTGTAGTAAGTTTCTTCCGTCCCATCTTCGGAGTAGGCTCTTCCATTACTCTGATGTTCCAGGCATTTGTATGTGCGAGAATTGGTATGGATTACTGCAAGAGCGACAGAGACAAGATGATCGCAGGCGTAATGGCAGCAGTCCTCGCAGCCCAGGGAACCGCATGGGCATCTGCATGGGCACTGGCAGTAGGCTTCGGACTGAATATCTTCCTGTCCAACTGGAATCCCCTTGAGAAAAAATAATATAAACGAAAACCAAGAAGAACAGCCGGGATTCGGGGCTGTTCTTCTTGGTTTTCATCAATTATTATTTTAAGGAGTCATAATTATTAAATTCAAATTCTGTAACAATCTGTTGACGAATATGAGTGATATCAGCTATGGGCAAGAATAACATCTGATATCACATCATTCATCAACAGATCACAGGCTGCTGTGGATGATATCCAGTACCTGTTTTAATTCATGTACACCGACCTGTCCCGGAGCAGAAGCTTTGGAAGCAGCACCGAAAGTGAGAGCGGAGCCGAATGTCTCACCTGTCAGACGGCTTACAACGCCTGTTCCTGCCATGGACATGGTAATGATCGGGCGGTCTGCATATTTCTCAGACATTTCCAGAGTGGCAGACAGCAGTGTGATAACATCCTGCTTACAGGTAGGCATTACTGCAATCTTAGGGATATCAGCACCCAGCTCCTGCATCATGCAGAGGCGTCGGATGATCTCCTCCTTCTCCGGAGTCTTAAAGAAATCATGGTTGGAAGCAATTACCTTTACACCTGCCTCATGAGCAGCATTGATGATTGTCTTAACAACTTCATCACCTGTAAATGCTTCTACATCAATTAAATCTACATAACCGCTCTGAGCAGCTGCAATATTTAAAGCAGCATAGTCATTTACAGAAATTTCTTTCTCACCGCCTTCTTTGGAAGTACGGAATGTAAGGAGAACAGGAATGTCTTTTAAAACTTCCTGAAGCTCTTTAGCGGTTTCTAATACTTTCTCAGTAGCAAAGACATCATCAAACCAGTCTACACGCCACTCAACTACATCAACAGGAAGAGTAGTGATCTTTTTGGCTTCTTCGAGAATGTCTGTTTTTGTTTTTCCTACGATGGGAACGCAGATCTTAGGTCTGCCCTCGCCGATCACAGTGTTTTTTACCTGAACTGTGTTCATCTGTTTATCCTCATATTTTCTGTTGTATTATAGTAGTTCCGGATTATTATGGAACTGTTATAAGAATAACCGTAACATAACCGCATGATCAACAGCTTTTTGAAGCAAACTGCAGGATATGTACATTCTGCGCGGAGTAATATATCAGTACATCTCCTGCAGTACGCCGAAAAGCGGTATATATCAAATATTATGTGCAGAAAGATCAGTGAAATGATCTGTTCTGCATCACAATATGAGATATCCATACTGAAGATACCATCAGGTATCAGTCATCATAGGAGATGTGAAGAATCTCTTTCATATGTTCGATAGGCATTGGTTCGCCTGTCCATAACTCAAATGCAGCGGAACCCTGGAATAACATCATTCCCAGACCGTTCATTGTCTTGCATCCTACCTCTTTGGCCATGGAACGCATCTTTGTTTCCAGCGGAGAGTAAGGAACATCAATAACAATCAGCTCAGGACGGAAGTAAGACTTGTCCGGAACAACGGACTGGCCTTCCAGTGGTTTCATTCCCACACCTGTAGCATTGACAAAGATAAAACTGTCATCCATCTCAGCTTTCAGTTTATCAAGATCTGCCAGATCATAAAGAACTGCATGGCAGGATGTCTTTGTGTTGATCTTCTCTACTGTGGATACTGCACGATTCCAGAATTCATCCTTGCGGTTGAAGATTGTGATCTCGGCAACGCCGTCCAAAGCAGCCTGGATCTCGATAGCAGTGGCAGCACCGCCTGCACCGACGATAGTCATTTTCTTTCCGATCACATCAATATCATTATCTTTCAGGGCAGACATAAACCCAATACCGTCAGTGATATGACCTGTAAGATGACCGTTGTCATTTACGATCGTGTTAACTGCACCGCATAATTCTGCAGCAGGAGAAAGCTCATCCAGGTATTTTCCAACCAGAGTTTTGTTTGGCATGGAAACATTGGATCCTCTCATTTTCAGAGTACGGATTGCTTTTACTGCATCCTCAATTTCATCTGCGCCAACCTCGAAAGCAAGGTAAGCGTAGTCATACCCGAGTTTTGCAAAAGCCTCATTCTGCATTGCAGGAGAGCTGGAGTGACGGATCGGGTAAGCCATCAGACCGATTAATTCAGTATGTCCGGTAATTCTTTCAGCCATTATAATATCCCCTTTCGTATTTTGTTGTAAAGGTTTTTATTAAAGGTATCCCATCTGAGTCAGTGTATTAAGGATATTTCTTCCTTCCAGAGTTCCGTCGATGATCCTTCTTGCACGTTTGCTGTCTCCGATGTTCAGGATCTCAACATCATCAGAAACAAAAGCATCGGAAAGCTCTGCGAAAAGCTGTCCCTGAGCTTTCATACCAAGACATACGAATCCGTAGTCAAATGGAAGCTCACGTTCACCTTCTGCATCTTTTACAAGGAAAGAGCTGTCTTTTACTTCCTGAAGAGCTGTCTTTGTAAGCTGGGCCACATGATGTTTCTTCATCTGGTCCTTCATGTCATTCTTTGTAACAGGATCCAGGTCACGTCCGATCTGATCCATCATCTCCACAATAGAAATCTCAGCGTTTCTTGCTGCAAAGAATTCCACAACATCAAGACCAACAGCACCGCCGCCCACAACAACAACCTTCTTGCCTGTCATATCTTCCGGATAGTCATTGATGTGATTGATCATTCCCAGGATAGAAGCAACCTTGCTGCCTTCTTTGTCAATGCGGTCGTGAAGTCCCCTGATCGGAGGAAGCAGTGGCGCGGAACCTGTGGAGCTTACGATCAGGTTCGGATGGAATTTGCGGATATTTTCCGGTGTTCCTTCTGTGTTTGTGAAGATATAAAGATTCTCAAGCTGCTCTGCTCTGTGGATCAGATAGTTCGGGAAATCAGCCAGACGCTTCTTTGCAGGAATCTTAGAGATCACAGAAGCAAGACCGCCAAGAGTCTCACCTTTTTCCAGAAGGAAGGTATTACAGCCTACTTCTGCGGCTGTACAGGCAGCTTCCAGTCCGGCAGTACCGCCTCCGATTACTACAACGTTACAGTTTTTGTTCACTTTCTGATTCTTATAAACATCACCTTCCAGAACAGCCGGGTTTACAGTACAGCGGATCGGACGGTTAAAGCCGATTCTGTTTCCTGCACATCCGATGTTACAGGAGATACATTTGCGAAGGTCACATTCTCTGCCTGTAGCTACTTTGTTTACCCATGCAGGTTCTGCGATAAGACCACGTCCCATACCGATCAGGTCTGCATCGCCGTCAGCGAGGATCTGCTCGGCAACCTTTGGGTTACGGATATTTCCCATGGAGATACATGGTTTGCCGAATTTCTCTCTGACAGCTTTAGGCATATAGGAACGCCATCCGTCTTTCATGTAGTTGGCATCGATCTGATACTGGATAGAACCGTTTAAACCGCAGGAAACATCGAAGATATCAACTTCATCCTGAATATATTCCAGATATTCAAGAGTATCCTCGAGAGTGTTGCCGCCTTCCATCAGCTCATCTGCGCTGAGACGGAGCATGATCGGGAAGAAAGGTCCGACCTGTTTTCTTACTTCCTCAATGACCATACGGCAGAAACGTGTTCTGTTTTCCACAGATCCGCCGAACTCATCTGTACGTTTGTTTGTAAGAGGAGAGAGGAACTGGCTGATCAGATAGGAATGTCCCGCATGGATTTCTACTGCGTCAAAACCTGCAGCCTGGGCTCTCTTTGCAGCCTCGCCGTATTTCTTTACAATGTGATGGATTTCTTCCACTGATAACGGACGCGGGATTTCTCCGCCTTCTTTGGACGGAACATCAGATGCGGAAACCGGCTGCATATTTGTACGTGCGGAAACAGCGGAAGCACCTGCGTGGTTGATCTGGATCGCAATACAGGTACCATATTTGTGGATCTCTTCACAGAATTTGTACAGACGCGGCAGATAGTTGTCGTGGTCAATACGAAGCTGAGTAGTTCCGTTGGAACCCTGCGGAGAATCTACGCTTGCATTCTCTACGATGATCAGACCTGTGCCGCCTTTGGCACGCTCTTTATAATAATTAATGTGAAGAAAACTCATTTCGCCGTTCTGTTCCCCGTAATTGGTTCCCATAGGCATCATAACGATACGGTTTTTGATAGTCATATTTTTTACTGTGAGTGGTGTGAAAATATGCTGGTAATTGCTTTTCATTACGTCTTTCCTCCTGAAATTTTCTGTTGGATCTATAGCTGTTCAGTGCTTTAGCTGTGGCCTGAATTTCTTTGATGTGTTAATTATATAACGGGATAATCCATAAATCTAATTGATAATTCGTGCTATATAATAAAAAACATCTATGGTTTTCCGTGCACTGTCCGCGTATTGAATGAAAGTATTCGCAACTGCATCCACATCATGGGAAAATCCTGCTGAACCTGTATGGCTCTGTATGGCTATAGTATTTTTTCGCCGAGCTGCGCTGAGACTTTTATACCTGTGCAGTCGGATTCGCAGACAAGTGAGTGGTATAGTTGCTTCAAACACGCTCTGGTGTGCTGACAAGTTGATTCTTGAAACAATCTTGCAGGATAGAAATAAGAAATTCAGACGCAGGATTGTTTGAGAAATCAACTTGTCGACACACTGGTTTACAGGAGAGGGTGAAATACAGGACAATACAAAATAACCGTAATACCCTCTATTAAATAGGAAGAAATGCTCAAAAAAACAAAATTTGGAGAAACCTGACAAATTTTTCTGCTATATTTTTAACGAAAATGACAAATAAATGTTGAAATTTTCTGCCGGAAAAGGTAAAATTAAAATCGGCTAAATTTTTGGGTTAACTTTTAAATATTCTCATAAAGATGGAGGGCAAACAAGAATGAGTAATGCAACACAAAGCTTAGCAGGCACAAGAATTACTTCTTTGCTTGACGCAAACAGTTTTGTCGAAATCGGACAGGGTGTAACAGCCAGATCCACAGATTTCAACATGACTGCAAACAAGGCACCATCTGACGGTGTTATCACCGGATATGGTGTGATCGATGACAAACTGGTTTATGTATACAGCCAGGATGCATCTGTATTAAACGGTACTGTTGGTGAAATGCATGCAAAGAAGATCACAAGACTTTATGATCTTGCCATGAAAACAGGCGCTCCGGTTATCGGACTTGTTGACTGTGCAGGTATCCGTCTTCAGGAAGCAACAGACGCACTGGAAGCTTTCGGACAGATCTATCTGAAACAGACACTGGCATCCGGTGTGATCCCGCAGATCACAGCAATCTTCGGAACATGCGGCGGTGGTATGGCAGTTATCCCGTCCCTGACAGATTTCACATTCATGGAATCCAAAAAAGGAAAAATGTTCGTCAACACACCAAACGCACTGGAAGGAAACAACACAGACAAATGCGACACAGCAGCAGCTGATTTCCAGAGCAAAGAGACAGGTGTGATCGATGGTGTTGGTACAGAGGATGAGATTCTTGGCCAGATCCGTTCCTTAGTATCACTTCTTCCTTCTAATAATGAAGACACAGACAATTACACAGAGTGTACAGACGATCTTAACCGCGTATGCGCAGATCTTGCAAACTGTGCAGGTGACACAGCAATCGCACTTTCCCAGATCGCTGACAACGGTGAATTCTTCGAGACAAAAGCAGACTATGCAAAAGACATGGTTACAGGCTTTATCCGTTTAAACGGCGCTACAGTAGGTGCTGTTGCAAACAGAAGCGAAGTATATGACGCAGAAGGCAAGAAAACAGAAACATTTGACGGAAGCATCTCTGCAAGAGGCGCAAGAAAAGCAGCAGATTTTGTGAAATTCTGCGACGCTTTTGATATTCCGGTACTTACACTTACAAACGCAACAGGCTTCATGGCAACCTTATGCAGCGAGAAGATGATGGCGAAATCCGTAGGTGAACTGGTAGCTGCATTCGCAGATGCAACTGTTCCGAAGGTAAATGTGATCATCGGCAAAGCTTACGGTACAGCTTACGTGGCAATGAACAGCAAATCTATCGGTGCAGACCTTGTATATGCATGGGATAACGCAGAGATCGGTATGATGGATGCTTCCCTGGCAGCCAAGATCATGTATGCAGATGCAGATGCTGCTGAACTGAATGAAAAAGCTGCTCAGTACAGAGAGCTTCAGAATGGTGTTGCTTCCGCAGCAGCAAGAGGCTATGTTGACACTGTGATCAGCCCGGCTGACACAAGAAAATATGTAATCGGTGCATTTGAGATGCTGTTCACAAAGAGAGAAGATCGTCCGTCTAAGAAACATGGAACGGTCTAAGCGGGGTGACGCATATGAAAATGATCAAAAAAATAACTTCTGTATTCATGACATTTCTCGTAATGGCTGCGCTGGTGATTGGCAGCACCTCTGTGGTATTTGCCGCAGATAAGGTTGATGATACTGTTAAGTCCACACTGGTAACTACAGCAGAAGGACTGACAGATGCCATTGTCCAGCTTAAAGATGAAGAAATCGAGAATTACATGAGTTCAGGAGATGACTTTACAACAAGTGCCATGCAGTCCTGGCAGACATCCAAGGATGAACTTGGCGCAAAGAAGGACAGCAATGGTGAAACTACTGTAACTTTCAAAGATGATCAGTACACAGTTACTGTTCCTCTTAAATTTGAGAAAGCAGAAGCAAACTTTGTATATGTCTTTGACTCACAGGGAACACCGACTTCCATGTCTGTAGATGTACAGTATGGTATGGGCAAGACTCTTCAGAGAGCAGGTCTTAATACTCTGATGGGTATTGGAACTGTATTCGTAATGCTGATTTTATTAAGCCTTCTGATTTCTCTGTTTAGATTTATTCCGAATCCGGAAGCAAAGAAAGCAGCAGAAGCAAAAGCAGCCAAAGCTGCAAAAGAGGCAGAGGCAGCAGCCATCGCACAGACAGCACCTGCACAGGCAGAAGAGAACCTTGCAGATGACGGAGAGCTGGTAGCTGTTATCGCAGCAGCTATCGCAGCAGCAGAAGGAACTACAACAGATGGCTTCGTAGTTCGTTCCATCCGTAAAGTAAAAAGAAATAGAAGATAATTGTCATTTATTTAGGAGGATTTTAAAATGAAAAGCTATACAATTACAGTAAATGGTACAGCATATGAAGTAACTGTTGAAGAAACAGGAAGCGTATCCGCTCCTGCAGCAGCTCCAAAAGCAGCACCTAAGGCTGCACCTGCAGCAGCTCCGAAAGCAGCAGCTCCTGCAGCAGGCGCCGGCGCAGTAAAAGTAACTGCTTCCGTACCTGGTAAAGTTGTCAAAGTAGCAGCAAGCGTTGGACAGGCAGTAAAAGCCGGAGACAGCGTAATTATTCTTGAATCCATGAAAATGGAAATCCCTGTAGTAGCTCCTCAGGACGGTACTATCGCAAGCATTGATGTTGCAGAAGGTGCCTCTGTAGAAAACGGAGATACTTTAGCAACAATGAACTAAGACGGGAGGTAGTCAAATGTCTTATGTAACAGAAACATTGTCCAACCTGATTCACCAGACAGCATTTTTCAATCTGACATGGGGCAATTACCTGATGATCGCAGTAGCCTGCGTATTCCTTTACCTTGCTATCAAGAAGGGATTCGAGCCGCTTCTGCTTGTTCCTATCGCATTCGGTATGCTGCTTGTAAATATCTATCCGGACATTATGGCAAACCCGGAAGATATGTCCAATGGTGTAGGTGGACTTCTTCATTATTTCTACATCCTTGATGAGTGGAGTATCTTACCATCCCTGATCTTCATGGGTGTAGGTGCCATGACAGACTTCGGTCCGCTGATCGCAAACCCGATCAGCTTCCTGATGGGTGCTGCGGCACAGCTTGGTATCTATGCAGCTTACTTCCTTGCAATCTTCCTTGGATTCAACGGAAAAGCAGCGGCAGCTATCTCCATCATTGGTGGTGCTGACGGCCCGACTTCCATTTTCCTTGCAGGTAAACTTGGACAGTCTGCACTGATGGGACCGATTGCAGTGGCAGCATATTCCTATATGTCACTGGTTCCGATCATCCAGCCGCCTATCATGAAACTCTGCACAACAGAGAAAGAACGTAAGATCAAAATGGATCAGCTTCGCCCGGTTTCCAAACTGGAGAAGATCCTGTTCCCGATCGTTATCACAATCGTTGTCTGCTTGATTCTGCCTACAACAGCTCCGCTGGTTGGTATGCTCATGCTTGGTAACCTGTTCAGAGAGTGCGGTGTTGTAAAACAGCTGACAGAAACAGCATCCAATGCCCTGATGTATATCGTAGTTATCCTTCTGGGTACATCCGTAGGTGCTTCCACAAGTGCAGAAGCATTCTTAAACGCAGATACTCTGAAGATCGTAGTTTTAGGTCTTGTTGCATTCGCAATCGGTACATTCGGCGGATGTATGCTTGGTAAACTGCTCTGCAAACTGACTCATGGAAAGATCAACCCGCTGATCGGTTCCGCAGGTGTATCCGCAGTACCTATGGCAGCCCGTGTATCCCAGAAAGTGGGTGCAGAGGCAGATCCTACAAACTTCCTTCTGATGCACGCAATGGGCCCGAACGTTGCCGGTGTTATCGGTACAGCCGTAGCAGCCGGAACATTCATGGCTATTTTCGGTGTATAATTGAATGAAATGAGTTCCCTGCTTTTATTGCGGATGCAATAAGCAGTGGAACAGCTATTCGATATAGAGCCACAGGGTATGACAACTGTCTGAACCCTGAAGTAATATTGGCTGAGTTATTGAGAACAAAATGATCAGTAACGAACAAACTATAAAGGAGATTTAATAATGGCAGAATTAGAGAAAAAACCTGTTAAAATTGTGGAAACCATTCTCCGTGATGCTCATCAGTCCCAGATCGCAACACGTATGACCACAGAACAGATGCTTCCGATCGTAGATAAACTTGATAAAGTCGGCTATCACGCAGTAGAGTGCTGGGGTGGTGCAACATTCGATGCATCCCTTCGTTTCCTTCACGAAGATCCATGGGAAAGACTTCGTAAATTACGTGACGGCTTCAAAAACACAAAACTTCAGATGCTTTTCCGTGGACAGAACATCCTTGGATATCGTCCATACGCAGATGACGTTGTAGAATACTTCGTACAGAAATCAGCTGCAAACGGAATCGACATCATCCGTATTTTTGACTGCCTCAATGACCTTCGTAACCTGCAGACAGCAGTAAGCGCTGCAAACAAAGAGAAGGCTCATGCACAGGTAGCTCTTTCCTACACATTAGGAGATGCTTACACACTGGAATACTGGACAGACATTGCAAAACGTATTGAAGATATGGGCGCTGATTCCATCTGTATCAAAGATATGGCAGGTCTTCTCCTTCCAAACAAAGCTACAGAGCTTGTAACAGCATTAAAAGAAACAGTTAAGATCCCGATCGACCTTCATACACATTACACCTCAGGTGTAGCTTCCATGACTTACTTAAAAGCAGTAGAAGCAGGTGTGGATATCATCGATACAGCAATGTCTCCATTTGCACTGGGAACATCCCAGCCTGCAACAGAGGTTATGGTTGAGACATTCAAAGATACACCATACGACACAGGATTTGATCAGAAGCTTCTCTCCGAGATCGCTGACTACTTCCGTCCGATCCGTGACGAAGCTCTTGACAGCGGACTGCTCAATCCTAAGAACCTTGGTGTTAACATCAAAACTTTACTGTACCAGGTACCGGGCGGTATGCTCTCCAACCTGACTTCCCAGCTGAAAGAACAGCACGCAGAAGACAAATTCTACGATGTTCTCGAGGAAGTTCCGCGTGTACGTAAAGACCTTGGTGAACCGCCGCTTGTTACTCCGTCTTCTCAGATCGTTGGTACACAGGCTGTATTCAACGTACTCATGGGCGAGAGATACAAAATGGTTACAAAAGAAACAAAAGATATCCTGTTAGGAAAATACGGCGCAACTGTAAAACCGTTTAATCCGGAAGTACAGAAGAAGTGTATCGGCGATGAGAAACCGATCACATGCCGTCCTGCAGACCTTCTTGACAACGAGCTTGAGAAACTTGAGAGCGAAATGGCTCAGTACAAGGAACAGGATGAAGACGTATTAACATACGCACTGTTCCCACAGGTAGCTATGGACTTCTTCAAATACCGTCAGGCTCAGAAAACAAAAGTTGACGAGAAAGCAGCTGACAAAAAGAACGGAGCATATCCTGTATAATTGATCAGTAATTAAATATGTCCAAACGAAAAAAGGAGCTTGCGCAAGCAGGCTCCTTTGCGTTATTATGAAAGAATATGATACCCGGGAATATAATGTGCCAATGGTTATATGCTGCCAGAGGTACATATCTATATTGATCGTAGCGAAGCGGAGACGTGGAACCATGATGAAATAGATAATCTGCAGGGTAAAATAAATACAGGAGAATATTCCATGAGCAAAGTTATAATAATCGGCGGCGGAGCCGCCGGAATGATGACAGGGGTTTTTGCAGCCCGTAACCATCATGAAGTTCATATATTAGAGAAGAACGAGAAACTGGGAAAGAAAGTCTTCATCACAGGAAAAGGCAGATGCAATGTGACAAATGCCTGCGACACAGAAGAACTCTTTCCTGCAATGATGAGCAATCCCAAGTTCCTCTACAGCAGTTTCTATTCATTTACCCCTCAGGATGTAATGGAGTTCTTTGAGAAAGCAGGTGTCCCTCTGAAGGTAGAGCGTGGAAACCGCGTATTTCCACAGTCTGACCATTCCTCAGACATCATCCGCGCATTGGAACGTGAGCTGAAGAAAGCAGGAGCAAAGATTCATCTTCACACTGCTGTACAGGAAATTGTAAAGAAACCTGTAACGGAATCTGTAACAGATTCCGTATATACCCTTGAATCAGAAGCCGCATTAACAGAATCAGGATCTACTGCAGGAAAAGGCAGAAAAGGAAAAAAATCACCTGACATACCGCAGGAGAAGATCACAGGAGTCATCCTAACAGACGGAACCTTCATGGAAGGCGATGCAGTCATCGTGGCAACTGGCGGATTCTCTTATCAGAGTACCGGTTCCACAGGTGACGGATACCGCTTTGCAAGAGAACTTGGATTGAAGGTCACAGACATTGCACCTTCTCTTGTCCCATTAAAGACAAAAGAAGACTATATCCCTAAGCTTCAGGGACTTTCCCTTAAGAATACAGGACTTACCATAAAGAATGGAAAGAAAGTACTCTATGAGGATTTCGGAGAGATGATGTTCACACATTTCGGAGTCACAGGTCCAATGATCCTCTCCGCCAGTGCCCACATCGGTGCAAAACTGGCAAAAGCACCAAACGGCGAACTGTCCGCATATCTGGATCTGAAGCCTGCACTCACCAGAGAACAACTGGATGCCAGGATCCTGCGTGAATTTGAAGCAGGACCAAACAAACAGTTCAAGAATGTGATTGGCGTACTTTTCCCGTCATCTCTGACTCCGGTAATGCTGGAACTGGGTGGAATCCCCGCAGAGAAGAAAATCCACGACATCTCCAGAGAAGAACGCCAGCACTTCATTGACCTTATCAAAGCCTTCCCCTTCACAATCACAGGAATGGGTGAGTTCAAAGAAGCCATCATCACCAGAGGCGGCGTCTCTGTCAAAGAGATCAACCCCGGAACAATGGAATCAAAGAAAATCTCAGGTCTTTACTTCGCAGGCGAGGTACTGGATCTGGATGCAGTGACAGGTGGATATAACTTACAGATTGCCTGGTCTACCGCATATCTGGCAGCGCAGGCTATACGTTACTGTTCACTCCGTTCACAGTAACGGCTATACAGTAAGCTGAAACAAGCAGATGATGAGTACCTTGTAGGTGGATGATATCTATGATATGATTCAGCTATACGTTATTTACCGATTCATAAACATCAATCAATAATAAAACAGAGAAAATCTGTTTGAATAATAGAAACAGGAGGAACCACGAAAATGGGATGTAACATAGCCATCGACGGACCTGCAGGAGCAGGAAAGAGCACCATCGCAAAGAAAGTAGCGAAAGAATTATCATTTATCTATGTAGATACAGGAGCCATGTACAGGGCAATGGCTTTATATCTTCTGAACCATGGCGTAAACGGAGAAAATCAGGAAGAGATCGAAGCCGTATGTTCCGGCGCTGACATCTCCATCGAATACAAAAACGGAGAACAGATTGTCATCCTCAACGGAGAGAACGTAAATGCTATGATCCGCACCGAACAGGTAGGAAACATGGCATCCAAAAGCTCCGCAAACCCGAAAGTCAGAGCCCACCTTCTGAAACTTCAGAGAACTCTGGCAGAGAAAAACGACGTAGTCATGGACGGCAGAGATATCGGCACAACCATCCTTCCAAACGCAGAAGTAAAAATCTACCTCACAGCAAGCGCAGACACCAGAGCAAAAAGAAGAGCACTGGAATATGAACAGAAGGGAGAATCCTTCGACCTGGACCAGATCCGAAAAGACATCATCGAGCGCGACGAACGCGACATGAACCGTGAAATCTCCCCTCTGAAACAGGCAGACGACGCAGTGCTCGTAGATTCCTCGGAAATGGGAATTGATGATGTTGTAAATGCGATTCTTAATGTATATAAGGAAAAAGTGCAGAAATAATTTAAGAAGGATTATTTTATGAAAGTAAAAGTAGCAGAAACAGCAGGCTTCTGCTTCGGCGTCAAACGTGCAGTGGACAAAGTCTACGAGCTGATCGACACAGAACAGAAACCAATCTTCACTCTGGGTCCGATCATCCACAATGAAGGCGTAGTAGCGGATCTGGAAGCCCGTGGCGTCCATGTTATCACAGAAGCAGACCTGGATTTCCCGGATGACACCCTGCAGAACGGAACAGTAGTCATCCGCTCTCACGGCGTAGGTAAACCCATCTACGATAAGCTGAAAGAAAAAAACATCTCCTACGTAGATGTGACCTGCCCCTTCGTCCTGAAAATCCACAGGATCGTGGAAAAAGAAAGCCTTGCAGGAAACCACATCATCATCATCGGTGACAAAGACCACCCCGAAGTACAGGGCATCTGCGGCTGGTGTCAGGGACCGTACACAGTGATCAAAAACCAGGAAGAAGCCGAAGCATTTGTACCCCCAAAAGGCAAAAAAATAAGCATTGTGTCCCAGACGACATTTAATTACAACAAATTTAAAGATTTAGTTGAAATTCTTTGCAAAAAGAGGTATGATAATAATGTTTTAAATATTCTCAATATTTTAAACACTATTTGTAATGCTACCGAAGAACGGCAGAGAGAAGCAAAAAACATAGCCGGAGAGGTAGACACTATGTTGGTCGTAGGCGGCCGGCATAGTTCCAATACTCAAAAGCTGTTTGAAATATGTAAAAAGGAATGTGGAAATACTTACTATATACAAACACCTGTAGACTTGGATTCTGAAATGTTCCAATGCAGTAGTTATGTAGGTATTACAGCAGGGGCTTCCACCCCAAACAAAATTATTGAGGAGGTTCAAGAACATGTCAGAATTAAGTTTTGAACAAATGCTGGAAGATTCCGTAAAGACTATCAGAAATGGAGAGATTGTACAGGGTACTGTCATCGATGTAAAAGAAGATGAGATTATTCTGAATATCGGTTATAAAGCAGACGGTATTATCACAAAGAACGAATACTCTAACGATGCAAGCCTTGTACTCACAGATGCTGTTCACGTTGGAGACACAATGGAAGCAAAAGTTCTCAAAGTAAACGATGGAGAAGGTCAGGTTACTCTTACTTACAAGAGACTGGCAGCAGAGAAAGGCAACAAACGTCTTGAAGAAGCATTTGAGAATCAGGAAGTATTAAAAGCTCCTGTAACTCAGGTACTTGACGGCGGACTTTGTGTAAACGTAGACGAAGCAAGAGTATTCATTCCTGCAAGTCTCGTTTCCGACACATACGAGAAAGACCTTTCCAAATATGCAGATCAGGAGATCGAATTCGTTATCACAGAATTCAATCCGAGAAGACGCCGCATCATCGGTAACCGTAAGCAGCTTCTTCTTGCTGAGAAAGCAGAGAAACAGAAAGAATTAATGGAGAGAATCCATGTTGGCGATACAGTTGAAGGAACTGTTAAGAACGTTACAGATTTCGGTGCATTCATCGATTTGGGCGGAGCAGACGGACTTCTTCACATCTCCGAAATGTCCTGGGGCAGAGTAGAGAACCCGAAGAAAGTATTCACTGTTGGCGATAAAGTTAAAGTTCTTATCAAAGAAATCAACGGAGAGAAGATCGCACTTTCCCTTAAATTCCCGGAAGCAAATCCATGGCTCACAGCAGCTGAGGACTTCGCAGTAGGAAACGTAGTTAAAGGTAAAGTTGCACGTATGACAGACTTCGGCGCATTCGTAGAGCTTGCACCTGGAGTAGATGCACTCCTTCACGTATCCCAGATTTCCAGAGAGCACGTTGCCAAACCAGCAGACGTACTGTCAATCGGACAGGAGATCGAAGCTAAGGTTGTTGACTTCAATGGCGAAGACAAGAAGATCAGCCTGAGCATGAAAGCTCTTGAGGCACCGGCTGAGGAAGCTACAGAAGAATAATTTATCATAATCATGATGTTCAGACACCGTCCCTGTATAAGGTTATATAGGGACGGTGTTTTTGCAGTTATGTTTTGCAGTTATTTGCAATAAAGGGAGATGAAAGAGAAATATGACAGACCACGGTTTATTTGATATCCACTGCCACCTGATTCCGGGAGTGGACGACGGAGCACAGGACCTGGAGGAAACCTGCAGACTGCTCCGCATGGAATATGAGCAGGGAGTTAGAAACATTATCGCAACCCCTCATTACAGAGATCAGATGTTTGATACACCCATCCACACCATCCGCAGCCAGTTCGCTCTGGTGGAGAAATGCGTACAGGAATTCAATCAGGAGCTTGCTAAGGAAGACAGAATGAGAATATACCTGGGCTGTGAATTCCATGCAAACATGCAGATGAGCAGAATGCTGGATGAGGGAAGAGTCAGTACAATGGCAGATTCCGGCTATGTTCTGGTAGAATTCTCAGGAAATGCAGAATACAGCTACATAGAAGACCGCCTCCGCAGCCTTATCATCGTAGGCTACCGCCCCATCATCGCACATGTAGAACGCTGCGACAACCTCTGGGGTGACCTGGAACTGATCAGGGACCTGGCACAGATGGGCGCCTATATACAGGTAAATGCAGACAGCATTCTGGGAAAAAGCGGATTTTATACAAAAAGATTCTGCAGGAAGCTGATGAAAGGAGATCTCCTTCACTTCGTAGGTTCTGACTGTCATGACAGTCAATACAGGATCTGCCGCACAGGAGAAGCATACAGAAAAGTCGCCAGCAAAATGGGACAGGAGTATGCTGACAAAATTTTTATTGAAAATCCTTCCGCAATTGTAAAAAATGGGGAAAACAGAAGAAAATTTGTCAAATACACTTGAAGAATGTCAGAAATCATATTACAATTTATAAAGTACGGACCGGCCTGTAACTCCGGTTTGATCATATAAGGAAGGAGAATCAAGAATTTGATAAAAGAGGCAAAGAATACCCGGGAAAATCCTGCGCAGCCTGTGGTCACTGAGACGATCATACAGCAGGAAGACACCATAGACCTTGTGGAACTTTTCTGGGTACTGGTCAATCATTGGAAAATTATCCTGCTTACCATGCTGATCACAGCAATGCTTGCAGGTGTCTATTATCTGGTGGGAGTGAAACCATCTTATCAGGCGGACGCGTCCATTTTTATCACAAACAATGAATCCGTGATCACAGTTTCTGACCTGCAGCTGAGTTCAGAGCTTACAGAGGACTATGCTAAGATCATCAAGAGCCGTAATGTTCTCAAACAGGTCATCAAAGAGCTGGATCTGGATCTGGATTACAGAGGACTCAGTAAACTGGTCAGTGTAACGAATCCGGACAATTCCCATATTATTACCATCACAGTTACCTGCGGTGACGTGGAACTGTGCAGAGATATTGCAAACAGTCTGATGAATATCGGACTGGATCGTATTTATCAGGTGGTAGGAAGCAGCGAACCTACAGTTATCGATTACTCAGAGGCAGAGGCAGTGGATGAGATCACTCCTGCACTGACAAAATATCTGGCGATTGGACTTCTGCTGGGACTTATCGCAGCCTGTGGACTGATCTGCGTACGTTACATGACAGACACTACATTAAAGACAGAGGATGATCTGAAGAGATATCTGGATATCCCGGTACTTAGTGTGATTCCTTATTACGAAGAGAAGAAAGAGTAGAAGATGGACAGAGAAGATAACAATATTGAATCCCTGTTTCAGGATCTTGTGAAAGAATCCGGATATACGGGAAGACAGACAGAGGTAATACATCCACATGTATCAGATGTATCTTTCCACGTAAATGAGGCCATCAATGTTCTGCGTGGAAACATCCAGTTAAGTGGAAGCAATATTAAAACAATAGCTGTAACAAGCTCCGTTGCTAATGAGGGTAAATCATCAATAGCCTTCCGCCTGGCAAAGAGCATGGCAGGGCTTGAGAAGAGGATTCTCTTTATAGACTGCGATATCCGTAATTCTACCATACAGAACAGATATGATATTGTAGGTGAGAAGAAGGGATTAAGCGAATATCTGTGCGGAAATATCAGCAAAGAGAAGATCATCTACCGCACAGATGACAAATACCTTGACATGATCTTTACAGGTGCAGTGGCACCAAACCCAAGTGAGCTGGTATCAGGTCCGCTATTTGCAGAGCTGATGGAATTCGTGCGAAGCGTTTATGATTATGTGATCGTAGACACTCCGCCGCTGAATCTGGTTATCGACGGGCTGTTGATCGCCAAGCAGTGCGACGGAACTGTCCTTGTTGTGGAGAGCGGAAAGACAGACAGGGCACAGGCTGATAAGGCGAAGCAGCAGATACAGTATGCAGGTATCCGTCTCCTCGGCGCAGTGCTGAACAAAGCGCCGGTTTATGAGAAACATTATGGCTATGGATATGGCTACGGTTATGGTTACGGCTATGGCTACGGATACGGCTATGGAAAGAGCGCTAAGAAGAATGAGAAAGAAAAGAAGAAATAACCCTGTAAATAAGAAACAGATCATCATCAGTCTGGTGATCTGCCTGGCTGTAGCTTTGTTTGCAGCAGTTTTTATCCATATGGAACAGACAAAGCAGAAATCTATGCAGATCACTGCAGGGAACACCCACAATGTGGGCAACAGTTATAGAAATATTGTTTACAAAGGTCAGGAATATCAGTATAATAACCGTATCACAAATATTCTCTATGCCGGTGTGGATTCCACAGGCAAGCTGGAAGCTTCCTCCCAGTATGGAAATAAAGCCAGGGCAGACAGTATTGCTCTGGTGGTGATGGATGAGAAGAACCGCAGGATGACCATTCTCTCCATTAACCGTGATACCATGACTGATATCCGCAGATATACAATGAACGGCAATGACAAGGGACTCTATACCACGCACATCGGATATGCCTACAGCTATGGCGATGGGGGAAAGGTAAGCTGTGAGAGCCTCTGTGAGGCAGTATCCCTTTTACTTGGAGATATCCCTGTGAAGCGCTATGTAGTGACAAACCAGGATTCCATGCCCTATATCAATGAGCTGGCAGGCGGGATCACACTTACAGTGCCAAACAACGATCTTCAGGAGAAATATCCGGAGATGGCAGAGGGTGCACAGGTTACCCTGGATGACAGCAGCATAAAGGATTTCCTTCAGTACAGAGATACAGAGGAGTCCTTCAGCAATGAGGGCCGTATGCAGAGACAGAAAGCCTATCTCACAGCCTATGTTGAGAAGATGCAGTCCATGGATGAGAATGACCTTGAGAAAGCATGGGATTCCCTCGATGTGATGGACGATTATATCCAGACAAGTGTGACACGCAACCAGTATCTGGGACTTGTGAAGACTCTTAAGAAAGCAGAGTTCACAGAGGACAGTATCGAGCAGCTTCCGGGAACAGACCAGGAGGGAGACCTTCATGATGAGTTCCATGTGGATGAAGATGCACTCCGGGAACTGATCATCCGTTTATTTTATGAAAAAGTATGACAGGCTGCTGTTTTTCAACCGCCTTGTTATAAAGTAACCGTAAATTAATAAGAATAGAGCCAGAAGAAGACAGAAAGGAAGGCATTCTTATGAAAAGAAAATATTTCAGCATTTTACTTGCAGCAATGACAATTGCAGCATCTGTCAATGTATATGCAGCCCCAAGTATCGGACAGATCATTCCGGAAGCTCCAAAGGTAGTTGAGGGAAATCTGTCAAACAACCAGCAGCTGATCGTAAAAGATGTTGATACAGGTGCCTACAAGGATAAAAAAGTTGCAGAGGTAGTAACAAAAGTAAATGATGATAATACTAAGGTAAACATGAATGAGATTCTGAAAGACCTTAAGGTAGATACAACAGAAACAATTAAAACAAACACAGAGAAAAAGGTAAACCCTTCTCTGTATGAGCCTCTTACACCTTTCGTGGATTTGGCTATTAAGGAAGGCGATAAGATTACATATGAAACAAATGGTGCTATTAAAACAACCCTTACCATTGAAGCTGCCAAGGGCGTAAATAAGAAAGATGTACTTCTGATGCAGATCGATCCAACAACAGGAAAAGTTACCTTTGTTGCAATTGAGAAGCTGGACAAAGCTACAGGCAAAGTCACAGCCACCTTCGATTCACTTGGACCTGTAATGCTGATCGAGAAGGTTCCGATCGTAACCAAGAAGGTTTCTCCTGAGAAATATGCAGACAAAAAGGTAGCTGATGCAGCAGAGAAGCTGAAAGATCAGAAAGCAGGCTTTACTCTGACTGATTTTATCAATGATCTGACAGATGCAGAAAACAAAGAGGTCACACTGGACAACGGACAGACCATCAACATGGACGACTATGTCAGCGCAAGCAGTCTTATAGATATGGCAATCAAGATGTCAGATGATTATTCCTATGACATGTCCGGTTCCCTTGACGCACAGGTAAACTGTGACATCGACAGTGTTGACTGGAAGAGTCTTGTAACTGCTAATGATGCAGACTTTGACATTGATACAGCAGAGGGCGACCTGAGCCTTCTTACAGAGATAGAGCCATTCACAATCCCGGACAGCATTGTTGTACAGGCAGATGCTTCTACAGGAGAGCTTAACTACCTTGCAGAGCCTGAACTGAGCTTCGCATATCCGGAAAAAGAAGCAGAGGAAGCAGAGGAAGCAGACGACGCAGATGAGACTGCTGACACAGATGAGACAGCTGACGCAGAGGATGATCTGATGAGCTGGATCGTTAAGGACGAAGCAGGCTCTTCTGAACAGCCAAATCTTGTGATCAAAGGCGAATTCAAAGGCATGGGACCTCTTGCAATCTTCACAAAAGATGCAAAATAATCTGATAAGAGAGGAACAGTTCAATGTCACAAAAATCTCACAGACGCAGACATAAAAAAAATAAATTCATGTCCTCAGTGCTCTACTATGTACTGGTTATTGCTCTGGTAGCAGGCCTTCTGTTTGTTGTAAAGGTAAACCACCAGGAACGTGCGGAACGCACAGAATACAAAGAAAAGCTGGCCGGCAAAGAGACGGAGGAAGATATCGGTGTACTGGACGACATGATGGTACGACCTACAGCAGAACCTACGGAAACGCCGGCAGATACAGCAGCAGATAAATGATAAAAAGTACCAAAAATTATTGCATCTTTTTGGCAATAAAGCTATAATAACGTGTAGATAAGACAAAAGGTCTATAGTCTTTGAATCGTCGCTTTGCCGCGTTTAAGGATATTGATTTACATATCTTGAAGAGAATCTGCCTTGTAACACAGGCAGAATGGCGAAGCATACCCAAAATACGGAGGTAAGATATCCAATGTGGTATGTGATGCAGGTGCGAACAGGCACAGAAGAGAACATCCGCTGCCAATGTCAGCGGCTCATAAGCAGCGATATACTGAAACGCTGCTTTATTCCCTACTATCAACAGAAGAAACGATTTCAAGGCAAATGGCATATCCAGGAAAGAATCCTCTTTCCCGGGTATGTCTTTTTAATTGCCGAAAATCTGGAACAGCTGACTGAAAACCTGAGAAAAGTCACAGGAATGACCCGGCTTCTGGGAACAGGAGATGAGATCATCCCTTTATCTCAGGAAGAGGTAGAGCTGCTTCTGAAGCTGGGAAAAGAAGAACAGCTGGTAGCCATGTCCACAGGGATCATAGAGAATGATCAGGTCAGGATACTCACAGGACCATTGCAGGGCATGGAAGGTTATATCAGAAAAATCAACAGACACAAAAGAAAAGCCTGGGTTTCCATAGAAATGTTTGGAAGGAGCGTGGATATGGAGGTTGGGTTGGAAATAGTAAAAAAAGTATGAGAAAAAGAAGGAGAAACTAAGGAAGGCGTATGTATAGAAAAAAATCAAGAGGATGGTATAAACACAAGGACTTTATATTTTTAGATCTTGTGTGTTTACTTCTGTCTTTAATACTGGCATATCTGGTTCGAAATGGTTCTGTCCGGAACTTATTTGAACTGGGAATATATCATAATATGGTATTCTTTGTAATACTGGCAGATTTATTTCTGATCATTATTTTTGAATCTTATAAAGGCGTTCTGAGGAGAGGTTATTATCAGGAATTACGTTCTGTTATCCAGCAGATGATCCTGATAGAACTGGCAAGTGGTCTGTATCTGTTCACTGTCAGTAATGGACACAGCTTCTCAAGGACAGTTCTGTATCTTATGGGAGTCTTTTATGTACTCCTGTCCTATGGCACAAGAATAATATGGAAAAAACACCTGATCCATAAAATGGCAGAAGGTGGAGAACATTCACTCTATATTGTAACAAATTATAATCTTGCGTCAAAAGTAATCCGGAATGTAAAAAATCATAATTATAATCGATACAACATCAATGGTCTCATAATCATTGATAAAAATATAGCAGGCAGGGAAATTGAAGGAATTCCGGTTGTGGCAGATTTAAAGAATGCTGCATCCTATATTTGTCAGCAATGGGTAGATGAAGTTTTTGTAAATGTAGATACGTCTTATCCATATCCCCATGAACTGATAAATGAACTGCTGGAAATGGGAATGGCAGTTCATGTGAATCTGGCAAAAGTAAGAAGCACTCCCGGGCAGAAACAATTTGTAGAGACTATAGGTGGCTATACAGTTCTGACAACCACTATGAATTATGCTACGGACAGACAGGCACTTGCCAAAAGAGCACTGGATATCCTGGGTGGACTGGCAGGCTGTCTTCTGACAGGGATTATCTTTATCTTTGTGGCACCGGCCATTTATATCAGTTCCCCGGGTCCGATTTTCTTCTCACAGATACGAATCGGTCAGAATGGAAAACCATTTAAAATGTACAAATTCCGAAGCATGTATATGGACGCAGAAGAACGCAGGGCAGAACTTATGGCACAGAATAAAATGAGTGACGGACGTATGTTTAAGATTGATTTCGACCCCCGTGTAATAGGAAATAAGATCCTGCCCGACGGAACCAGAAAAACCGGGATAGGAGAATTTATCAGAAAAACATCACTGGATGAATTCCCACAGTTCTGGAATGTGCTGAATGGGACCATGAGCCTTGTGGGGGAGTGGGATATAATAGGGACAACCAGAGAAAACTCTAGTATTTATGCGGCAT
>OLGF01001513.1_pt1 | contig 24438 bp, 17 predicted proteins | sample 1604971 | NCBI WGS metagenome assembly OLGF01 (sample SAMEA3888902, study PRJEB22519) | human gut metagenome | biome: human gut; feature: human-associated habitat; material: faeces | place: Denmark | collected 2011 | reverse complement strand
CTTTTTATAGTTAAGTTTTCATAAGCATTTCTTAATATAAGTTATTGATTTACAGACGATTAAATGTTAATTTAACGCAGTATTGATTCAGTGACATGTTGAAAAGTTTGACGTCGTGAAACGCGACGTCAAACTTTTTGACCGCCTGCGTAAGGATGGAACTCCATCAAATGCCGCCAACAGATGATCATTGTTAACGAGAGCGGATTCTATGCTTTTGAACTGTCGCAAAATATGCACCAGTTGCGTTTTGTGGTTGCTGCAAAAAATGCAATAACCTCATTTTCCTCCATAATCTAACAACAAAAAAGCATGTCGCAAATCACTGCGCCATGCCCCAATAAAAGAAAACCTTATAGTCAAAATAGAAATTAGCTATTCTTTTTTAGTACTTTGCGTTCTGAGGATCAAAGTTGGTCCAACCATTCATCCAGTTGGTGCTGCCATCGAAGGCTCCGATGTAGGTTACGGTGTCGAAACCTGTCCAGCCATTGAAACTTGCGGCACCGAGCAATGGGCTTCCTGCGATAGGTGTATAGCCATCTGCACCAACCAATGAGGTCCATGAATCAAAATACTTGTTGCTCTACTCTGAGAAGAAGAAGGTGTTGCTGTATGACTTCTGCTTCTTGTCGATACTGCGACAAAGGTGTTACGGCTAAAAATAGCGTTTTCAATTTTTAGAGAAATTGAAGCTTTTGGTAGCATTTAGATGTTGATTTATGATAATAAAATATCGTTTTCGCTACCTAAAAACGTAGATTTTTGAACTTTTGTTTAGTGATTAGTGAATTTTATTATACCTTTGCAACCGAATACATTTTTTATATAAACTTGTAAAGGATAACTGGCAATATATAAAGAGGTGTATTCAAGATAAAGAGAGATAATAATTATAAGAAGAGACAGATATTATGAGAATGAAGGTTTTATTTGCTTCCCTGTTGCTGGCTGCTTCGGGGCAAGTGCTGGCACAGTCTTCCGGACAGGTTGGAGGACTATATCCGGGGTGGCAAGAAATATATAGTAAAGTAGATTTCTCATCAATTGCAGATAATAAAAAAATCCCGACAGGTATGTTGTTGCCTGTCGGGATTTGTTTTTATATAAATAGCTATCTTATTCTTTCTCGCATCAGTCGGCTATCACCATGCAGAGTCTGAGCACATTTTCTTCGAAGTGCTCCTTGTCGATAGCATTGTTCTTGAGCAGAGAACGGTAGTTGTATACGGTTTGTGGCGAATAAGACAGGATACCGGCTATCTTGGAACTTTCGGTGATGCCTAATCTTAACAGGGCGCACACACGGAGGATAGGGGGCATTTCTCCATTCTCTTTCAGCTGGATGTGTGCCGATTCTGTAAGCTGCTTGTTCAGCTCGGTTATAAAAGTTGGGTACAGAGACAGGAATGCCTTGTCAAATTCCGTCAGAAACTCCTTGTTCTCTTTCTCTGTATTGGTTGAGGAAGAAAGGAGGCTCAGCAGCTCCTTACTCTGGTTGGCCTTGATTTTTCTTACTGCCAAGGTGCGCAGTTTGCTGTTTCTCTCTATGTTCTTATAGCACAGGTCAATATACACCTTTATCAGTCTCTCGCGCTTCTGGTTGGTGTCCTTCAGTTCGTCGTTGATGAGGTGCAACTGGCTGTTGAGAACTTCCATTTTTGCCGATGTAGCCGTGATTTCGTCTTTCTTCTGTTTCAGAAGTTTGTTCTTCTTGCGGATGAACAGACTGCTAAGTCCCACTCCGAGCAAGAGCAGGAAAATGACCGATAGCGCAATGTAGAGCATGCTGTTGGTGGCTCTGATGTCATCTGTATAGGCATTGGTAATCATCTGCAATTTGGATGAAATCTCAATGCGGCGCAACCGGTTGTTGTATGCATAAGCATCTTCCAGGGATAGGTTGATGTATTCCTGGGCTTTGTTCAGACTTCTGGTCTTATGTTTGTAGATGAAGAGTGCGATGTTTTGCAGGGCTACGTTTTCTTTTGTGGCAGAAGTGATGTCTGAGATGGCTGCAACCAGCAGGTAATGTTCCGTCAGTTTCTGGTTGTTGGCTTTCTGGTATACTTCGGATAGGGCAAAGGCGGTCATGGCATGGAGACGGCTGTCCGGCTTTTCCATACTCAGTGCTTTTTTGTAGTATTGGATGGTCTTGTTATTGTTGGAATGATTGTTGTAATAGTATAACTCTCCCAGCAGGTAGTAATAGAATGCATCTTTCTTTGGCGACAGTTCTAATGTTTTCTTCAGGTATTCCACTTTCTGCTGGTCGTAAATCTTGCTGAATTCATTGTTCTCACAATAGGTTGACCAGTTGTTGTATAGTCCGTAAAGTGTATAATAGTATTGAAACTGATAGTCAAGCGGATCTTCTTCCTTGGGTTCTATCTTCTGCATGATGTTTTTTGCTTCAGCATAGAATCCACGTGTGATAAGCAGGCTGGTTTGGCTAAGTTGGAATCTTTTATGATATAAGATGTTGTTGCTCTTTTGGGCAAGAACAAGGCCTTTTTTTACGTAAGTCATCGCCGAATCATACTCGTATGCTTTGTATCCATTGGCGAGTTGCTCGTAAAGCTTGAGCTTGTCCTCGTTGCTGGTTACATATTTGGCACCCTGCTTGATGTCGTTCAGACTTTTCTCTTTTACTTCTACATAATGCGCACGTTTTTCTATGGCAGCATCCAGCTGTTTGTAGAGCTGGCTGTTGTCTGCTTTTGCGTATAGTGGTAGTAGTATCAGTAGTACGATAGTTATAAAATGTCTCATGTTTCTTATGTTTTAAAGATTCCGCTGCAAAAGTAATAAAAAACTTTCAAAATCTCGCATCTACTAACGTGTTTTTTTTAGAAATCTTTAATTTACTGATATTCAGCCTGATAAATCGGATAGTAGATAATGGTAATCTACCAAAAACCTACTAATCGCAACAACCTATTGAATTTTGACGTACTTTTGCGGCATCAAACAATTTTAATCGTTATAAACCTATAGATTATGGATAAAAACAACCTTTCAAAGAAAGTAGGTCTGCTGTTAGCAGGATGCTTTATTACTTTTAATGCTCTTGGTCAGACAACCATTAAGGGTCAGGTGGTAGATGCCACAGGTGAACCTGTCATTGGTGCCAGCATTCTGGTGAAAGATACCAAGAATGGTGCAGTGTCCGACTTGGATGGTAACTACAAGCTTGACAATGTTAAGGATGGTTCCGTCCTGGTATTCTCTTATCTGGGCTACCGTACCCAGGAAATTCCTGTAAAGGGAAATCATGTTATCAATGTTTCGCTGAAAGAAAACGACGAGGTGCTCGATGAGGTGGTTGTCGTTGGTTATGCTGTGGGCAGCAAGCGCACGGTGTCGGGTGCTGTCGACCGCATCAAGAAAGAAGATATGAACAAGGGTGTGGTAACCAGTCCTGCCGAGGCCTTGAAGGGTAAGGTTGCGGGTGTTATCATTTCTCAGGCTGGCGGCGATCCTACCAGTTCGCCAAGCATCCGAGTTCGTGGAACCTCTTCTCTTTCAGGTGGTAATGACCCGTTGGTTATCATCGATGGCGTCTTTGCTGATATGACAATGTTCAATTCTCTGGCTCCTGGCGATATTGAGAGTCTCACCATCCTGAAGGATGCTTCTGAGACTGCCCAGTATGGTTCACGTGGTGCTTCCGGTGTCATAGTTGTTACCACAGCCAAGGGCAAGTTGGGCTATTCCAGCCTGAGCTACAATGGCCAGTTTGGTGTCAATACAGTCTATAAGAATCTTGATCTTATGTCGGCTTCAGAATATCGTGAAACTGCCAAGTCTTTGGGTCTGACCTATACCGATATGGGTGGCGATACCAATTTCCTCGAGGAGATTGAGCGCAATGTGGGTCTCACACAGAATCATAACATCTCTTTCTCTTCTGGTACAGACACTTCCAGTCTTCGTGCTTCTCTGGGATTCGTTCTCCGTCAGGGTGCCTTGAAGAATTCTGATATGAAGAATTTTACAGCAAAGCTGGATGGAACCCAGTATCTCTTCGACAAACATCTGAAGCTGGAACTGGGCATATTCGGTTCTCAGCGCAATAGCAATATCCAGTATGATATGCACAAGATGTTCTATTCTGCTACAGCCTATAACCCTACTTATCCTAATGTAAGAAACGACAAGGGCGAATGGGATGAGGATCTGCTTGCCAATGAAGTCTGGAATCCACTGGGATTGCTCGATATTGATGACTTCTACAAGGATGCCTCTGTCAATGTTCATGGCAAGGCAACGGTCAACATCATCGACGGACTCACTGTAAGTGCCTTTGGTTCATACAATTATTGGAACCGTGACAATAAGTTCTATATTCCTAACAATATCCAGATGGGTAAGCTGAACGGTAACGGATGGGCTTATATTGCCAATACCAACCGCAAGGACTATATGGGCAACGTCATGGTGAATTTCTCCAAGGATTTCGGCAAGCATCACATTGATGCCTTGGCTCTGATGGAGGGACAGAAGTATACCTACGACTGGAACTCACAGGAGGCACATGGATTTGATACCAACTACTTCAAATTCAATAACATGAAGGCTGCAGCCAATGTGAGCTGGGGTAATCTGCAGTCTAACTACACCGAATATACCCTGAGCTCTTATATGGCTCGTGTCAACTATATGCTGGCTGACAAATACATCGCTACCGTCAATGTTCGTACCGATGGTTCTTCTAAGTTGGGTAATGGTCAGAAATGGGGCTGGTTCCCTTCTGCTTCCTTGGCATGGGTAATCAGCAATGAGCCTTGGATGAAGAAAATCAAGCAGATAGACAATTTCAAGATTCGAGCAGGATATGGTGTGACCGGTAATCAGGATGCCATCGATCCTTATACTTCTCTCGCCCTGATGGAGCCTAATGGTGTAACTACCGTCAACGGCGCAACAAGTACTACTTTTGCGGTTACCTCCAACAGCAACCCTGATCTGAAGTGGGAGGTAAAGAAGACATTTGATGTCGGTTTTGACCTGTCGATGTTCAAGCAGCGTCTCAATGTAACCTTCGACTGGTACACTTCTGAAACATCAGATATGCTTTATACCTATACCGTGCCGGTACCTCCTTTCACTTACGACCGTCTGCTGGCCAATATGGGTACCATGACTAATATGGGATTTGAACTGGCTGTTCGAGGTGACATCATCAAGACAAAGGACTTTACCTTCAATTCCGGTCTGAATTTCTCTTATCAGAAGAACAAGCTGAAGAAGTTGAGCGGTACCTACAAGGGACAGCCTATGACAACGAGCGAGCATATCTCTGTTGCCACCGTAGGTGCGGCTGGTCTGACACATAATAATGGCGTAACCTATCTCATTGAGGGACAGCCTGTAGGTGTATTCTATCTGCCTCACTGCACAGGTATTGATGAGAATGGACAGTATATCATCGAAGACCTTGATGATAATGGTACCATTGATACGGGTGACAGTGGCGACCGCAAGGTTTGCGGACAGGCAATTCCTAAGTACTTCCTCGGCTGGGATATGAGCTTCAAGTACAAGAACTGGGATCTGACTATGCAGTTTAACGGTGCTTTCGGTCATAAGATTTACAATGCCACATCCATGACCTTGAACAATATGAGTAATTTCCCAACCTATAATATCCTGAGCGGTGCACAGCATCTCAATAACGGCAAGGGTATTCATGATGTTCAGATTTCTGACTACTGGCTGGAAAAGGGTGACTATATGAACTTCGAGTACGCTTCTTTGGGCTACACCTTCACCAAGGATATGCTCAAGTGGAAGTTCATCAACAACATTCACCTTGCATTGTCAGTCAACAATATCTGTACCCTCACTGGTTACAAGGGCTTGACTCCAATGATCAACTCAGCAACCATCAGTGGCGACAATCTGGGTGTTGACGACAAGAACATCTATCCTCTGAGCCGTACTTATACTCTGTCGCTCTCAGTGAATTTCTAAATGTTTTCACATAGAATAGATAACAAGTTCTAATTAAGAATTACATTATTAATATATAAAGGATTATAGTTATGAAACAATATATTATAGGCTCAATGCTTCTTTCATCGATATTACTGGCTAGTTGCTCACTGGATGAGACTCCACGAAGCAAGTTTTCTGAGGAGGAGGCTTTCAGTACCTCTAAGCTGGTATATGTAAACACAGTGGCTAACGTATATTCTTCCATCGGAAATGGATTGTATGGAAGCGATGGTGGCTCGGTACACACCTTCCAGGAGTTCTCTTCTGATGCCAGTATGATTCCTGGTCGTCAGGGTGACTGGGTAGATGGTGGAACCTGGCAGAATATCTTCCTCCACAACTTTGAGTCGTCTGTAAGCAAGTATAACGATGTGTGGAACAACCTGTATCGTGTCATCGGTCTTGCCAATTCTTCTATCGACCGACTCAACAAGTACCTGGGTGAACATCCGGAGTATGCTGAATATGTATATGAATTGAGAGCCCTTCGTGCTGTCTATTATTATTATGTGATGGATCTCTTCGGACAGGTGCCATTAGTTGTTTCTTCTCAGGTGAGTGCTAACGAGGTGAATCAGTCCAACCGCTCTGATGTCTTCAAGTTTGTCACTTCTGAGTTGGCTGAATGCATTCCTCATCTTTCAGATGGTAAGAGTCAGAACGAGGGTGAATATTATGGCCGTATCACCAAGGCTGTGGCATATATGTGTATGGCTAAGTGTGCCATCAATGCACCGGTCTATACCATCGATGATACCACTCCAACCAGCTACAGTGCCTTTGTAGGAACAGACAAGAGCGGCAAGGCTACTGCCAGCGAGGAGCAGGGAAAGACGGTTTCTGAAATGGGCAAAAATATAAACATCACTTTGGATGGTGAAACTCGCAATGCGTGGGAAACAGCAGTCTATTGTGCTGACCAGATTGCCAGCTTGGGTTACCGCCTGCAGCCTAGCTATGCCGACAACTTCATTGTAGCCAACCAGAATTCCGTGGAGAATATCTGGACCCGCCCGAATGATTGTGTTAACTATAAGATAGAGGATTACAACATCGTGCGCACCCTGCATTATAACCATGGTGGTGCCATCGGTTACCAGGGCTGGAATGGAGCTTGCTCTTCCAAGCAGCAGATGCAGGTATATGGCTATGAAACGGCTAATCCGGACCCTCGTCTGAAACTCAACTTCTATACCGACAAGGATTATATGGAGGAGACAGGAAAAGCTGTAGATGACGGTGCCACTGACAAGCCACTGGAGTATATGCCATTGGCTGTAAAGGTGGATTTCTCTGCTGCCGATGACCCTCATGCCATGAAGTGTGCTGGTGCCAGAATGAAGAAGTATGAGTTTGACAAGTCCACTACCCAGCAGTATAGCTTCAACAACGACCTGGTAATCTGGCGTTATGCCGATGCCTTGCTCCTGAAGGCTGAGGCTGAGTATCGTATGGATAACAAGGCTGAGGCTCTCACAATTGTCAATGAGGTTCGTGGCCGTGTTGCTGCTACACCTCGTACAGAACTTACGCTCAATGACATTCTGGATGAACGTATGCTGGAACTGGCTTGGGAGGGAGTACGCCGCCAAGACCAGATCAGATTCTGTACCTTTACAGAGCCTACTGCTGACCGCTTCAATGGTGTGACCCACAATGCGTCTGCAGGTGATTACAATGATGATACGCAGGGCTATACCATGGTTTATCCTATCCCTTATGCCGTGCTCAACTTGAACAAGAAACTCAAGCAGAATCCAGGATATACTAAGTAGTAAGTCATAAACTAAAAAGAAAAAAATATGAAAAAACTCTTTTTGCTCGCAAGCCTTCTGATGGCTTTTGGCATCTCAGCAGATGCAGGAGACATCACTTCTCCTAACGGACAAATCAAGGTGAACTTCACCTTGGATGGCACTGTGCCTACCTATAGTGTGACCTATCAGGGCAAGACCATCATCAAGCCTAGCCGTCTGGGTTATCAGCTCGCCAAGGGCGGCAAGGATGGCAAGGATCTGCTTTCTGATTTTAGTGTCATCAATGAGAAGACTTCCACTTTCGATGAGACCTGGACTCCTGTTTGGGGAGAGAACAAGTCTATCCGCAATCATTATAATGATATGCTGGTAGAGTTGAAGCAGAATTCTACAGACAGTTATATGAACGTCCGCTTCCGTGTTTATGACGATGGAGTAGGATTGCGCTATGAGTTCCCTCAGAAAGGCAATCTCAACTACTTTACCATCAAGGAAGAGCGTACTGAATTTGCCATGACGGGCGATCATACCGCCTGGTGGATTCCGGGTGATTACGATACCCAGGAGTATGAATACACCAAGACCCGTCTGTCGGGCATCCGTCCAGCCCTGCATGCTGCTGTCAGCAGCAATCTCTCGCAGACTGTCTTTTCTGATACCGGTGTACAGACCTCACTCCAGTTGAAGACTGATGATGGTATCTACATCAACCTGCATGAGGCTGCCCTGGTAGATTATCCAGCCATGCATCTGAACCTGGATGACAAGACCATGACTTTTACCTCTTGGCTTACCCCTGATGCCCAGGGTATGAAGGGATATATGCAGACTCCGTTCAAGAGCCCTTGGCGTACGATGGTCATTACAGATGATGCCCGCAAGGTGTTGTCTTCCAACCTGATTCTCAATCTCAATGAGCCTTGCAAGATCAAGGATACCTCCTGGATTCATCCAGTGAAGTACGTGGGTGTATGGTGGGAGATGATTTCCGGTAAGGGTGAGTGGGCTTATACCCATGATTATCCTACCGTGAAGTTGGATGGAACCGACTATGTACATGCCAAGCCATCTGGCAAGCATTCTGCCAACAATGCCAATGTGCGCCGTTACATCGACTTCGCTGCAGCCCATGGTTTCGATGCTGTCCTGGTAGAAGGATGGAACATCGGTTGGGAAGACTGGAGTGGCTATATGAAGGAAAAGGTATTCGATTTCCTGACTCCATATCCTGATTTCGACATCAAGGCGCTCAATGAGTATGCGCATTCCAAGGGAGTGAAGCTCATCATGCATCATGAGACCTCCTCTTCTGTAATGAACTACGAGAAGTATATGGACAGAGCTTATCAGTTGATGAAGGATTATGGCTACGATGCTGTGAAGAGCGGTTATGTGGGCAACATCATCCCTCGTGGCGAGCATCACTACAGTCAGTTGGAAATCAATCACTATCAGCATGCCGTAACCCGTGCTGCCGATTATCACATCATGGTAAATGCCCATGAGGCTGTGCGTCCTACCGGTCTCTGCCGCACTTATCCTAACCTGATTGGCAACGAGAGTGCTCGCGGTACTGAATATCAGGCTTTCGGAGGTACCAAACCTGGACATACCGCCATCTTGCCTTTCACCCGTCTGCAGGGTGGTCCGATGGATTATACACCGGGTATCTTTGAAATGGACTGCGCCAATGGTTCTCATTGCAACTCTACCATCTGCGGTCAGTTGGCACTTTATGTAACGATGTACAGTCCGTTGCAGATGGCTGCCGATTTCCCTGAGAATTACGAGAAGCACATGGATGCCTTCCAGTTTATCAAGGATGTGGCTGTAGATTGGGACAAGTCTATCTATCTGGAGGCTGAACCAATGGAGTATATCACCGCAGCCCGCAAGGCAAAGGGTTCTGATAACTGGTTTGTCGGTGGCGTTACGGGCATGAAGGCTCATCAGTCTACCGTAAAGCTCGATTTCCTCGAGAAGGGCAAGAAGTATGTGGCTACCATCTATCAGGATGCAAAGAATGCCAACTACAAGACCAATCCTCAGGCTTATGTCATCACCAAGAAGACTGTAACCAGCAAGTCTGTCTTGAAGTTGAACTCCGTTGCAGGTGGCGGATTTGCAATTAGCCTTCTTGCACAATAAAATGCAGGATTTTAAGTTGTTATGAGAGAGATTTTTCTTGAATGAATAATGATGCTCATGAAAAGAATGAATAAAATGTTGTTGGTTGCTGCCTTGGCGGCAACCACACTTTCTGTTCAGGCAGAACAGAAGAAGGGACCGGCTTGGTTGAGTGATGCACTTTTCTATCAGATTTATCCATCTTCCTATATGGATACTGATGGCAACGGTATTGGCGATCTGCCGGGTATCACTTCCAAGTTGGATTACATCAAGTCTCTGGGTGTGAACGCCCTCTGGCTCAATCCAATCTTTGAGTCGGGATGGTTTGATGGTGGTTATGATGTCATCGATTTCTACAAGGTGGATCCTCGATTCGGTATCAATACCGATTTGGTTACTTTGGTCAATGAGGCCCATAAGCGTGGCATCAAGGTTTGTCTCGACCTGGTGGCAGGACATTCCAGCACCAAGTGTTCGTGGTTTAAGGAGTCTTCCGAGAAAGATCCTAACCAGCGTTACAGCGACTATTATATCTGGATGAATGATATCCCTGAGAGTGAGAAGAAAGAAATAGAAGCTCGTCATCAGGAGGCAAGTCCGGAGTCTAGTACCCGAGGCAGATATGTGGAGGCTAATGCTCCTCGTGCCAAGTATTATGAGAAGAATTTCTTCGAGTGCCAGCCTGCCTTGAACTATGGTTTTGCTCATCCAGATCCAAATCATCCTTGGGAGCAGGGCGTAGATGCTCCAGGACCACAGGCTGTCCGCAGGGAAATACGTAACATTATGGCTTTCTGGTTTGATAAGGGTGTGGATGGCTTCCGTGTAGATATGGCGTCATCGCTTATCAAGAACGACCCCGACAAGAAGGAGGTTTCCAACCTCTGGAAGGAGATGCGTGCCTGGAAGGATAAGTATTATCCAGAGACCGTCTTGATTTCTGAGTGGGCTAATCCGCAGCAAGCCATTCCTGCCGGCTTCAACATCGATTTCTACATCCATTTCGGTCTCAAGGGATATGCCTCTCTGTTCTTCGACCGCAAGACTCCATGGGGCAAGTGGGAGCAGAGTTACCAGAACTGCTATTTTGACAAGCAGGGCAAGGGTTCGCTTAAGGAATTTAGCGAGAACTATACCAAGGCATATAATGCCACCAAGAATCTCGGCTACATCGCTGTTCCATCTGCCAACCACGATTACCAGCGTCCTAACATCGGTACCCGCAACACGCCAGACCAGCTGAAGGTAGCGATGACCTTCTTCCTCACCATGCCAGGTATTCCGTTTATCTATTATGGTGATGAGATTGGTATGAAGTATCAGATGAATCTCCCTAACAAGGAGGGTAGCAATGAGCGTTCGGGTACCCGTACTCCGATGCAGTGGACCAAGGGCAAGAATGCCGGATTCTCTACGAGTGCACCCGATAAGCTTTACTTTCCTGTAGATACGGAAAACGGAAAGTTGACCGTTGAAACTCAGCAGGGAGATCAGAATTCTCTGTTGTCATATACCCGTAAGTTGACCGCTTTGCGTCATTCTGCAAAGGCTCTTGACAATGAGGGTGATTGGAAGCTTCTGAACCAGAAGGGGCAGGAATATCCGATGGTATATGAGCGTACTTTGGGTGAGGAGAAGTATGTTGTTGTCGTGAATCCTGGTGTCAAGGCAGCCTCTCTCAATATCAGCTCCGTAGGTGGTAAGTCTGTTTCTGTTCTTTCCACAGGAAAGGTTGTGTATAAATCAGGAAGAAAGACTGATGTGATTAAAGCTTCAGGCATAAGTGCCGCCATATTCAAGGTGGAAAGATAGAACTTTTATAAAAACAGAAATGCGTCCGTATTGTGCGGGCGCATTTTTGTTTTACGGTCACGAATCATCTTCATCATGCAGCTTTTACTACACGTCGTTAACCTACTAATACGATGATAGTCTCCTTGCCAAGATACCTTTCTATCAATCTTCCTTCAGATACCAGTCCTTGATATATCCGGAATAATGCTTGGCAAACTCCTCGGCTTGTCCGGGATTGCAAGCCTTCACCTTCCTGGCTGGAATACCCGCCCAAATCTCATGTGCAGGAACCTTGGTGCCATGGGTAACCACAGCACCTGCAGCAATGATAGCTCCTTCGCCGATATCAGCCTTGTCTAGCACGGTAGCATTCATGCCGATGAGTGCCCCTTTTCTAACTGTAGCTCCGTGGACGATGGCACCATGTCCCACAGATACATCATCCTCCAGAATGCAAGGCATCGTACCGGTTTGATGGATGCAGGCGCAATCCTGCACATTTACCCTGTTTCCACATCTGATGGCATCCACGTCAGAGCGCAATACCGCACAATACCAGATGCTGCAGTCATCACCAAGAATGCAGTCACCGGTCAGTACGGCATTCTCAGCGATAAAACAATTCTTTCCCCAACGGGGAGTTTTTCCCTCTACTGTCTTTATGATAGCCATATTGAATATATATTTAAATTTGGGTGCAAAGGTAGCAAAAAATATTGGAATCACCTTATACTATTTCAGATACTTCTTCAGCCACAAATCGAAGAACTGGTCATATACCACGTAGGCATCATCCTGCTGGGTGATGAAATCCTTCTCCAGCAATCCCTTCAGGGCGGAATTTACGGAGCTTGGCGACGGGAGATGATATTTCTTTGCGAAGGCTCCGCTCTTTACGCTTCTGGCTTCGCCCTCTGCAGAGATGGCGATGAAGACATTGCGCTGCTTTTCCGGCATCTGGCGCAGAAGGGTCTCGTAGGTGTCTGATGCCATGTTGAGATTGTAGTTGATGGCGTCATCTACCATATCCAGAGTACAGGTACCCTGCTCGGGAGTCTTGAGGAAGAGAACATTCATTACTCGCTGGATGTATGAAGTGACACCACCGAAACGGGCGAAGAGTTCTCCGATAATGGCAGTATCTAGATGTTTGTTGCGCTCCTCGAACTTGGCTGTGGCAAACTCCTTGTATTTCTCCACATCCAGAGGCTTCAGGTTCATCAGCGTCACGCTCTGATAGAATGGGCGGGCAGGAGATGTGAACATTTCTGCCATCAGATGGCGGTGAGAACCCGAGAAGATGAAGTGGGCATTGGTGCAACGCTGAATGTAGGTACGGAGTAAAGCTTCTATGCGGTTGTCGGCATAGTTGGTGATTTGTTGAAACTCGTCGATGGCAACAAGACATGGCTTGTCGGCTTGGTTGAGATAAGAGAATATCTCATCAAGCGTAATTTCGGGATTTACTATGTTGCCGATGCCTATTCCCCAAACTGGAGCCCCGTTGATATCGAAAGAGATTTCTGAACGGAGAGAAGAGAGTGCTATCAGGAATTTCTCCCAAGCGCTTCTGCCTTTAGGGCGAAGTGCGTCTATGATGGCTTTGCCGAACATATTGACCAGGTCGCTGACGGAATTGGTTGAATAGATGTCTATGATAAAAGTATAATAATCTTTTTGGATGACTGGCTGGGCAAAGCAATGGTGAATCAGCTCTGTCTTTCCGATACGTCGAGGGGAAATCAGAGCCATATTATTCTCATTGGTCAGCATCTCTGTGATGTGCTGGGTTTCTTCCACACGGTCGCAGAAGTATTCCGGACCGGCGTAACCATTTGTTACAAAAGGATTCTTCATTACCATATTTATACCTTATTATATATTCAACGTTTGCAATTCTTTTGCAAAGATAATGCAAACGAGCACAATGTAAGCTTGCTTACAAATTGCCGAGTGTAGCTTATCTTCTGCAAAGATACAACTTTTATTCCGATTATCATAAAGTGATTATCATAAAATGATAATGAAATAAGGAATTTTATCATTTGATGATTATCATAAATTGATAATTATGACATGGAGACTCCTCTAATGTCAATAGAAAAAGGGTTGCAATCCTCGAAAAGATGGATTGCAACCCTTTATACCTTATTATATATAAGAGTTAAGATAACTCTATCAAATATTCATTTGTGGAAGCTGATTACAGCTGAGCCAACTCTACAACCTTATCTACTGCAGCGCTCAAGCCGTCCTTGTTCTTACCGCCAGCCTGAGCATAGTGAGGCTGACCGCCACCGCCACCCTGAATCAACTTGGCAGCTTCGCGAATCATCTTGCCAGCGTTCAAGCCGTGATCCTTAACCATATCATCGCTGAACATTACGCTGAGCATAGGCTTGTCGTTATAAACAGAACCTACCACGCAGATCATGTTCTCAGGCAATGCCTCGCGAACCTTGAATACCAAATCCTTGGCAGCTGATGGCTCCATTGGCAATACGGCTGTAACAACCTTCACACCGTTGATTTCTTTTGCATTCTCTACAAGCTTATCCTTGGCACGCTCCACAGCCTGAGCCTGGAACTTCTCAACATCCTTCTTCAAGGCATCGTGCTCGTCGATGTACTTTCTGATGACACCCTCAAGATCCTTGGCGTTGTTGAACAAGCCCTTCAAGGCTACTATGGTATCCTGCAAACCGTAGATAGCCTCCTCGCAAGCCTTGCCAGTCAAAGCCTCGATACGGCGGATGCCGGCTGCTACGCTGCTCTCAGAGATAATCTTGAAGAAACCAATCTTACCAGTGCTCTTGGCGTGAATACCACCACAGAACTCAGCAGATGGACCGAAGCGAACCACACGAACCTTGTCGCCATACTTCTCGCCGAAGAGGGCGATAGCGCCAAGCTCCTTAGCCTCCTCAATAGGAGTATCGCGGTGCTCATCCAGTGCGTAGTCGGCACGGATCATCTCGTTTACCATGTGCTCTACCTTGCGGAGCTCCTCATCAGTTACCTTCTGGAAGTGAGAGAAGTCGAAACGTAAGGTGTCCTTATCTACATAAGAACCCTTCTGCTCTACGTGCTCGCCCAAAACCTGCTTCAGGCAGTAGTCGAGCAAGTGGGTAGCTGTATGGTTGGCAGCGCTTCCCTCGCGGCTCTCGATATCTACGCAAGCCATGAAATCAGCGTTTACATCCTTTGGCAACTCCTTTACGATGTGGATGCTCTGGTTGTTCTCGCGCTTGGTGTCGATAACCTGGATGGTCTCATCCTCGTTAACGAGTACACCCTTGTCGCCAACCTGTCCACCCATCTCACCATAGAATGGAGTGTTGTCGAGTACCAACTCATAGAAAGAGTTCTTCTTCTGAGTCACCTTGCGGTAGCGCAGGATGTGGCACTCATATTCTGTATAGTCGTAACCCACGAAGTTCTGGTCGCCTTCCTTCAAAACCTCCCAGTCGCCATTCTCTACGGCAGCAGCATTGCGGGCACGCTCTTTCTGCTTCTTCATCTCCTCGTCGAAGCCTGCAGCATCTACAGTGTAACCATTCTCACGGCAGATAAGCTCTGTAAGGTCGAGAGGGAAACCGTAGGTATCGAAGAGGCGGAATGCGCTCACGCCGTCAAGCAGAGTCTCGCCATGAGCCTTGAGCTCGTCCATATCGCCATTGAGGAGGTTGATACCCTTCTCCAAGGTGCGGAGGAATGAATCCTCTTCCTCTTTCATCACACGGGTGATGAGCTCCTGCTGAGCTGGCAACTCTGGGAAGGCTGCACCCATCTGCTCTACCAAAACATTGACGAGCTTGTACATGAATGCCTGCTTCTGACCGAGGAATGTGTAAGCGTAACGTACGGCACGGCGCAAGATACGGCGGATTACGTAACCAGCCTTGGCATTGCTTGGCAACTGACCGTCGGCGATAGAGAAGGCTACGGCACGGAGGTGGTCGGCGCAAACACGCATAGCGATGTCGATCTTCTCCTGCTCATCCTTACCCTCACCATTCTCACCAGTAGGAGTAGTGAAGCCATACTTCTTGCCAGAGATAGCCTCGATTTCCTTGATGATTGGCTGGAAGATATCTGTATCATAGTTAGAGTGCTTGTCCTGCAACATGCGAACCAAGCGCTCGAAGCCCATACCTGTATCGATAACGTGCATTGGGAGTGGTTCGAGAGAACCATCAGCCTTGCGGTTGTACTGCATGAACACGATGTTCCAGATTTCGATGACCTGTGGGTTATCCTTGTTCACCAATTCGCGGCCAGGCACCTGAGCCTTCTCCTCTGGAGTACGTGAATCCACGTGAATCTCTGAGCAAGGACCGCAAGGACCTGTATCGCCCATCTCCCAGAAGTTGTCGTGCTTGTTACCATTGATGATGTGGTCGGCTGGCACGTGCTTAGCCCAGTAACCAGCTGCCTCGTTGTCGCGTTCCAGACCTTCCTCCTTGCTACCCTCGAATACGGTAACATAGAGGTCGGCAGGGTTGAGCTTCAAAACTCCAGTAAGATACTCCCAAGCCATATCGATGGCGCCTTCCTTGAAGTAGTCGCCAAAGCTCCAGTTACCGAGCATCTCGAACATGGTGTGGTGGTAAGTATCGTGCCCCACCTCTTCGAGGTCGTTGTGCTTACCGCTTACACGGAGACATTTTTGAGTATCAACACGACGAACATCCTTGCCTGGGTCTTTCGTACCGAGGATGATGTCTTTCCACTGGTTCATACCAGCGTTTGTAAACATCAGCGTTGGGTCATCCTTGATAACCATAGGTGCTGATGGAACAATTTTGTGGCCCTTACCTTCGAAGAATTTCTTGAAGGATTCGCGCACTTCATTAGCTGTCATCATATTATTTTTGTCTTGATCTTTATTTTTTTTCGAAATTCTTTGCAAAGATAAGAAGAATTGTTTAATTTTGCAACTAAATTAATTATTTTTGAAATTAAAGACGGAAAAAATGGCTATAAATTCAGATAAACCAGCAAAATTATACTATTCAATCAAGGAAGTGGCAGAAGAAATAGGTGTTAATGAATCTTCTTTGAGATATTGGGAGAAGGAGTTCCCTTTTCTGAAACCAAAGGTTTCCGGAAACAAGGTTCGTCAATATACCGAGAAGGATATTGAACAGGTAAAGCTGATCTATAACCTCATTAAGGTGAAGGGATTGAAGATTGCTGCGGCACGTAAGTATCTGAGTCAAAACAGAGCGGGTGCCGAGAAGTCATCTGACGTTCTCGACACCCTTATATCTGTGAGAGATCAGCTCAAGGAACTCAAAAAGCAGCTCGATGGGCTGGTGTAGTACTTTGAATTTTGAACATTGAGCATTGAACTTTATGATTAGCTAGGGTTACCACGCTTCTTCACCGAAGACATTCTTGATGGTAACTTTAGCTGCTTCTTTCTTGGTGAGCTGATGGCTCCAGGCTACTCTGCCCTTGGTTGCTGCACCAGCACCATGGTTGTTGTACTCGCTGTAGCGGGCTGTCTGTTCGTTGCTCTGCTTGCCCCAGTTGTGCCATCCTTCAGGACGGATGTGACTACCCATTTCGCAATTCATGAAGAGGGTAGCTGCATAAGGGCGCCATGGTCTGCCCAGATAAACCTTGTCTACGCCTGGCTCGGCAGTAAGTTTGCACTTGTTGAATACATAGCCAAATTCCTGACCGGCTGGGCTAGAGGCAGCAGTGATGTAGCTGTTGGCCTTGCTGCGAATCTCACAATTCTCAAACCATGCTCTTCCCGGACCAAAGATGAAATCGGTGGTTCCCTCAATATAGCAATCGTAGAAAGCTGAACGGTTGTTGGCTATACCAGTATAAACGGTATCCTGATTGCCCAGCAGACGGCAGTTCTGAACCAGGATATGATCGCCTTCAAGATGCAGGGAGACTGCTTGTCCCAGTTTGGCAGCATTGTTCTCAATCGTGATGTTCTTCAGGGTGATGTAACTGCCCTGTACCTTCAGGGTATAAGTGCGGAATGTACCCATCGGTTTGCCCTTTACTGCAGATTCTGAATCGAGTCCACCTGCAGGCATCTTGATGTTGGCATGATCGTCCCATGTGATGATGGTTTGGTCACGGTCTTCACCGCAGATGATGATGTTGGTGAGCCATGAAGGGATGATGAGCTTTTCCTTATAAACTCCTTTCTTTACATAGATTACCTTGGTGTATTCCATGAAGGCACGACAAACTTCGATAGCTTCGTCGATGGTGCGGAATTCGCCGGTACCATCACGAGATACTACAATCGTGTCGGGATTATCATACTTGTTGGCTGCTGCCAAAGGCAATAGGGTCAACATCATCAAAAATGATAAGAATAATTTTTTCATTGTTTTTAAGTTTGTTGTTTATGATTAAATATGATGGAAGTTAGAAGCTGGAAGTGAAAACTTCCAACTCCTAACTTCTAACTATCAGATTATCGGATTCTCTGTACTTCCTGCAAGTCCTCAATCTTTTTGAGCTGATCCATGATGATCTTTACCTCCTCACGATCGTGGATGCGGAGTTCTATGGTACCATCAAAGATACCATTGTCGCTACTGATAGTGAGCTTATGGATATTGATGCCGAGCTGGTCGCTGATAACCTTGCTCACATCAAGCAGCATACCCTTGCGGTCGATACCCTTGATTTCAATGGTTGCATCGAAGAGCAGCTTCTTGTGCATATCCCATTTTGCATCAACGATGCGGTTGCCGTAGCTGGACTTCAGTTTTGCAGCCACAGAGCATGAACGTTTGTGTATCTCGATGCGGTTCTTGTTGTCAATGTACCCCATGATATCATCACCTGGAATGGCATGACAACAGTCTGTGAAGATAAACTGATTGATGTTCTCTTCTGTAATGATGAGCGGTTTCTTCTTATTGAAATCCTTGCCTACAATAAACAACTCTTGCGGCTTGACAGTTCCTTCAGCTTGTTCCTTGTCTTTGGTTTTGCCAAGGAATGGAATATAGTTGCGCCAGCTGGAGGTTTGCTTTGGCTTTTTGTTTTTTCCTAAGAGCTCATCCAAATCCTTGTAGCCCAAAATGATGCAATGGTCGCCAAGAGACTGGAAAAAGGTTTCATGCTTCTGGATATTATGGTATTCGCAGAGACGGTCGATGACCGATGTTGTCATTTCCATGCCGTTCTTGTTCAGCCAATCCAGGAGAATGCCTTCGCCCTTTTTCTGGATTTCTCTGGAATCGCGGCGCAGGATAGCTTGAATCTTGCTCTTTGCCTTGGCTGTGCTGACAAAATTGACCCATGCCTGCTGTACATGCTGACTCTTGGATGTGAGGATTTCTATCTGGTCTCCACTTTGCAGCTTGTGGCTCAATGGCACCAGCTTGTGGTTTACCTTGGCTCCTATACAGTGGCTTCCCAGGAAGGTATGTATCTGGAAGGCAAAGTCGAGCGCCGTACATCCAGCCGGCATTGTCTTGATTTCTCCCTTAGGAGTAAATACGAAGATTTCCGAAGCATAGAGGTTCAGCTTGATGGCATCGAGGAAGTCCATGGCGTCTGGTTGTGGATCGTCCAGAATCTCCTTGATGGTGCTCAGCCAGTCGTTCAATTCGTTCTCGTCCTCGGTATATTCACCACCTTCCTTGTACTTCCAGTGAGCAGCAAAGCCTTTCTCTGCCACCTCGTCCATGCGGTCGCTCCTGATCTGCACTTCAATCCATCTACCCAGTTTGCTCATCAGGGTAACGTGAAGCGCCTGATAGCCGTTTGCCTTTGGATGGTTGAGCCAGTCGCGGAGACGGTCCGGATGACTCTTGTATATCTTGCTGATGGCAACATAGACATTGAAGCATTCGTTTACTTCGTTGGCTCTGTTCTTTGGTGTCACGATGATGCGAACCGCAAGAATATCGTAGATTTCATCGAAGGATACGTGCTTGTTCTGCATCTTGTTCCAGATGGAATACGGACTCTTTACACGTGCCTTGATCTTGTATTCTACACCCAGTTTGTCAAGCTCTTCACGGATAGGATGGGTAAAATTATCGAAGAGAATATCTCGTTGTGCTTCTGTATCCGCAAGCTTATGCTCTATGTTGGCATATTCCTGTGGATGGTCGTATCTGAAGCTGAGATCTTCCAACTCGGTTTTAATCTTGTTCAGTCCCAAACGGTTGGCGAGTGGTGCATATATATATAAGGTCTCGCCCGCAATCTTGTACTGCTTGTTCGCTGGCTGCGACTGGAGGGTGCGCATATTGTGCAGACGGTCGCAAATCTTGATGAGGATAACGCGGATGTCATCGCTCATGGTAAGCAGCAGTTTCTTGAAGTTTTCTGCCTGTGCAGAAGCCTTGTCGCCGAAGATTCCACCACTGATCTTGGTGAGTCCATCAACGATCTGGGCTATTTTGGTGCCAAAGATATTGGCGATGTCTTCTACCGTATAGTCTGTGTCTTCCACTACGTCATGCAGCAGGGCTGCACAGATACTGGTAGAGCCCAATCCCATTTCTTCGCAAGCGATCTGTGCCACTGCGATAGGGTGCATGATATATGGCTCGCCCGATAATCGGCGCACCCCTTTGTGCGCCTGGCGGGCGAAATTGAACGCCTTGGTTACAATATCTACCTTTTTTCTGTGTCTTGAACTGAGGTAGGTGTTGAGCAGATGTTGAAAGGCATTGCCTATCAATTCATTATCAGCTTGCTCTCTTTCTAGGTCTTTCAAGTTCTGGTCATCCATAATGTACCCTCCCTATAATTATTATTTTACTTTGAGTTTCTTTCCGGCACGAATATGATTGCCGCTAATTTTGTTAAGCTTGCGCAACTTCTTAACGGTAGTTCCATTGCGTGCTGCTATTTCTGAAAGGGTGTCTCCGTTTCTGATGGTTACACTCTTTGTTCTTGTCTTTTTCTTGTTCTTTCCCTTCTTGCTGCGGCTGCTGCGTGAAGAGCGGGATGAACTGCTGCTACTGCGACGGCTATAGCTGCTGCGTGAGCGGCTGACTGATGGCTCGGCGTCGTTTATATCTACAAATGTACGCTTCAGGAACAGTTCGTCTGCCTTGTATGCACAGATGGAATCTTCCTGGTCGATGAAAGAACCAATCAGTGTAGATGGCAATCTTAGCGCCATTGGCTTATTGAGACCGTTGATGATGTCACGACGGTACTGTGGGTTGAGATTGCGGAGATGCTCGATGTTGATGTTGAGAACCTGGGCAATCTGTTCCAGGTGAATATCCTTGTTGACCAGTACGGTATCTGTCTTTACTGGCAATTCTGTTACCATTGGGCAGATATTGTGGTCGCAATAGTAGTTCATGATGTAGTTGGCTGCAATGAATGCTGGGACATATCCACGAGTCTCTTTTGGAAGATATGGATAGATGTTCCAGTAATCAGCATTACCCTTAGCGCGATGGATAGCCTTGTTGACATTGGTTGGACCGCAGTTGTATGCAGCAATGACAAGACTCCAGTCGTCGAATATCTTGTAGAGGTCGCTCAGATAGTGTGCTGCAGCGTATGATGCCTTCACCGGATCGCGGCGCTCATCTACCAATGTGTTCACTTCCAGTCCATATCTCTTGCCTGTTGGCAACATAAACTGCCATAAACCTGTGGCTCCTACGCGTGATATTGCCATAGGATTGAGGGCTGATTCGATGACAGGGAGATATTTCAACTCCAGTGGAAGATTGTATGCTTCAAGCGCTTCCTCAAAGATAGGCATATAGAAATTGCTGGCTCCCAACATGAAGCTTACCGATCTGCGCAGCTTACCGCTGTAGCGGTCGATGAATTTCTGTACCACTTCATTGTATGGCATTTCAATGATGGTAGGCATTCTCTTCAAGCGGTCTACGTATACCTCTTTATCGAATACGGGATTGATGTCCTGATAGTTGCAGGAAGTATCCGGCATGAGATATGTCTGTGTATTGTAAAGATGTAAGAGGCTGTCGAGGTTGTCTTCCATTCCTTCTGGAATTTCAATTTCCTCTGATTTTCCGTCTTTATCAGTTACGGTGATGATGTCGTCGTTTTCTTCGTTTTCTGTTTGAGCATTCATGCCCTGCAATCCCAAAAGCAAGGCGGCTGCCATGATTATAATCTTCTTCATTTTTTTTTTCTGTTCTATTTTCTCGTCATTATTTTGTTGTAAGAGATATTTTGTTCATTTTGCTAAAATTTGAGTGAGCATTGTAAGCCGAGCGATGCTGACTTGAACGGATTGTTGGTTCGCTTGTCGTTCATGACCGTAGGCTCCACTCTAAGTGTCAAATCGTCTGAAATGTCAAATTCAGACAGCGATGCGTCTACATAGGCATCAATGACAGAGAATGCGTATACACCAATCATGACAAATACTCCCATATCTCTCCATCTGCGGAATTTATCTTTTCTTTTGCGGAATATTTCCTTGTAACGATCGATGTTTGAAGCGTCAATGGTTGCTCCTAAGTGCAAGAACTGGTTATAGCTTTGCGTGTTAGGATCATCGTCCATGATGTCAAGGTAGGCTTGCGAATAGTCGTGATACATCTGGTTATTCCAGGTGATGGCGTATGCGCAACCTACGAAACCGCCGTATATGATAGGCAGTTTCCAATACTTACGATTGTATATTTGGCCTGCTCCCGGCAAGACGAGCGCCATCCACATAGCTCTTTTTGCTTCTGGGTGCCAGGTGCTCCAGTCGCGTTTTTTCTTAACTGGTTTGAGCGATTGGTTGAGCTTTGCCAGGTTGCTGCTGTCTTGCGCAGTGAGAACAGAGTCGACAGGCATCTTTACCGAGTCGGCAGAGGCGATGGCAGGTACGTTGACATCGGTCTTCTCTCTGTTTTTCTGTGCGTAAGAAAGCGTAGAGCTAACCAGCAGTAAAGCCGTGATACCGATATTTTCTAATCTCATTTATTCTTGTTTCAATTGGTCGAAAACTTTCATGATGCGTTCCAGTTCTTCTTCATTGGCGAACGGAATGCTAATTTTTCCTTTTCCCTTTGACGAGCAGGTGAATTGAACCTTAGTTGCAAGAAACTGTGACAAGCGGTTCTTGATGGCAGTGAATTCCTCAGGCAACTGAGCTTTTGCTGCTATCGTTTTCTTGCCGCTTTCGATGTCTTCACCGTTTTTCAGGTGCTGTACCATTTCTTCCACTTTGCGCACGGAATAGCCGTTTTTCTGAATCTCCTTGAAGAGCTTGATCTGTAGAGACGGACTGTCCAGTGCGAGCAAGGCTCTGCAGTGTCCCATGTCTATTTCTTTCTTCTGGAGTGCCATCTGTACCTGTGCCGGCAACTTGAGTAATCGGAGATAGTTGGCAATGGCTGCTCGGCTTTTGCCTACTCTTTCAGAAATCTTTTCCTGTGTCATTCCTTCGTTCTCCAGGAGATGCTCGTATGCCAGGGCGATTTCTATAGCGTTGAGGTCCTGGCGCTGGATGTTCTCTACGAGCGCCATTTCCATCACGTTCTCATCGCTGATGGTGCGGATGTAAGCAGGAATGGCGGTCAGTCCTGCCAACTGCGAAGCTCTCCAGCGGCGCTCACCTGCTATAATCTGGAAGTGGTTTTCTGCAACTTGGCGTAGGGTGATGGGCTGAATGATGCCTATTGCCTTGATGCTTTCTGCCAGTTCGTGCAAAGCCTCTTCGTCAAATTCGCGTCGTGGCTGGTTGGGATTAGCCTCGATCTGATCGATGGCTATTTCATTGATTGTGCTGCTGCCTTGGGTGCGAACGCCCTCTGTGGATATGAGGGCATCGAGACCGCGGCCAAGCGCATTGCTTTTTGTTCCGTTGTTATATTTCTTGTGTACTGCCATTTTTTAGTTTGAACTTTGAATTTTGAATATTGAACTTTCTTGAAGGGTTCAATTTCCAAATCTTAACTATTCTTGTTGATAATTTCCTTGGCCAATGCCAGATGGTTCTTTGCACCATTGCTTTCTGCATCGTAAAGGATGACAGGCAGACCGTGGCTAGGGCTCTCGCTCAATTTCACATTGCGCTGGATTACGGTTTTGAATACCAGCTCCTGGAAATGTCGCTTTACCTCATCGTAAATCTGGTTGGCAAGGCGAAGACGGCTGTCGTACATCGTCAGCAAGAAGCCTTCGATCTCTAATTTCGGATTGAGTTTACTCTTGATGATTTTGATGGTGTTGAGCAATTTGCTAATTCCTTCAAGAGCGAAATATTCACATTGCACAGGGATAATTACGCTGTCAGCTGCGGTAAGCGAGTTGACGGTGATGAGACCCAGTGATGGGGAACAATCGATGAGTATAAAATCATATTCGTCGCGGATAGGTTCCAGAAGATTTTTGATAACCTTCTCGCGATTCTTAAGATTCAGCATTTCAATCTCTGCTCCCACCAAGTCGATATGGCTAGGAATGATATCCAGGCCATTGATGTCGGTGGTGTAGATGGCATCACGGACATCCGTGTGGTCGATGATGCACTCATAGATAGAGCAATCAACCTCGCTGATATCTACTCCCAATCCACTGGATGCGTTGGCCTGTGGGTCAGCGTCAACCACTAGAACGGTCTTCTCGAGAGTGGCCAATGATGCAGCCAAATTTATCGTGGTGGTAGTCTTGCCGACACCGCCTTTTTGATTAGCTAATGCGATTATCTTTCCCATTTTCTTAGTAAATTTTCGGCAAAGATACAAAAATAATGTGAGAATTGTGTTACTTTAAAGGTTTTTTCGTACTTTTGCACCAAAAAGAAAGATATTTTTATGGAAAA